>JAEEGJ010002894.1_pt1 | contig 74421 bp, 56 predicted proteins | sample 8958761 | NCBI WGS metagenome assembly JAEEGJ01 (sample SAMN16246546, study PRJNA631951) | gut metagenome | biome: gut microbiome; feature: rumen; material: RS-attached | host: Bos | place: Iran: Karaj | collected 2018-10 | reverse complement strand
ACTATGTTGCAAAGGTACGAAATTTTCCTGATATGTGCAAGCTTTTTAGCAACTTTTTTTCAGAAAATCTCGCCTCTTCCATCGGGTCAAGTTACCCACTTACCCACTTACCCACCTATGACAGGAAGGTTTCCCGTAAGTCAAATGAGCTGAAAGAATCTCGCTTCAATTCAGCCATGACAAGGGAAAGCTCGACGAAGTCAACATTTCCTGAAAAAGTTGACTATGGAATCTTATTATTATATATATTATAATATATATAATAATAAAGCTATTATCTCTTTATTTTGTACCTTTAGAGCCCCTTGATAAGGGGCGGCTATAATGCAGGGATAACCCCCTCCTTCAAAGATGTTGACTTCATAGAATAAAAACCCTTCCTGTCATAACTGGGTAAGTGGGTAAGTGGGTAAGTGAATGCAGGGGCTAGTACCGCTGACATCAATTAAAAAATCAAGCCGGATTCTTGGTATTATCGAAAATCTTTGCTATTTTTGCAATCAAGTACTGGCTAATCGTCGTGACACGGCGCTTGCCATTGGCAAGAAATCTTTCTTAGGGCGCTGCTACGGCAGAACAAGTGAAGAGCCTCAGTGGAGGTGCCGGTGCGATTTTAGTGGGTAAGACAATAACGACATGAGCAGTTATTAGGATGATATAGAAACCTGAGAAATTTCTTATTCAAAACTGATTTAATGATAATTGTGATTGTTCGCGTTTATAAGCGTGGACGTCACTTATCAATCAGTTGGGCAATCTCAGGGCCTCTATATCAGGTAAGAGCGGACACGCTTTTTGTATGTATAGAGGTCTTGAAAATATATGACCCAAAGATTCCGATAAGTGCTTTTGCCATTAGCTATAAGCGCAAAGAATGTCCAATAAAGACGAAAATCCTGCCTGTATCGACATCAGGGAGGATGACTTGTTGGCATTGTCGGCAGAGGTGCTTGATACACTGCTGCGCGACCATACCACAGGCAAAAATATCTTCTGGGCGACGCATGACTATGAAGCGCTCGGCTCAGAGTATGATTACCATTCTGAGATCCTGCCTGAACTGATTACAGGTGAGCATGGGATGGTGATTCGTCCTCGTGTGCTAAAATCGAAAGCAGAACAGACGGACAGGGCCAAGGATATGGCAGAGGTGTTCACGCCCTCATGGGTATGCAATGCCCAGAACAATCTGGTGGATGAAGCATGGTTTGGCAGGAAGGATGTCTTTAATACGGAAGACACCACAAACCATACTTGGAAAGCCAATCCAGACAAGATCACATTTCCTGAAAACAAAACATGGAAGGACTATGTGCGAGCTACCCGTTTGGAGATGACCTGCGGTGAGGCTCCCTATCTTGTGAGCCGGTACGATGCAACAACAGGTGAACCTATCCCACTACAAGAGAGAATCGGACTACTTGACAGGAAACTAAGGGTAGTCAGCGAGAATACAGAAACCAGCGGCGACTGGCTGGATTGGGCACAGACGGCATACAAACACATCTATGGTTTTGAGTGGCAGGGCGACAACCTGCTATTGGCTCGCGAAGCTTTGCTTTGGACCTTCATTGAGTACTATCAGGCTAAGTTCGGCAAAGCTCCACTTCTCAAATCTATCAACTACATAGCTTATATCGTTTCGTGGAACCTATGGCAAATGGATGGCCTGAAAGGTGTCATCCCTGACAGTTGCAGCAATGGTGTAACTGAGAAGATACAGACCTTATTTGGCGAAGAAGAGCGAATAGTTAATTGCAAGGGTTGTCTGCAAGAAGACCTGCGACGCCACAATGGTACTTACTGCTTGATTCGCGACTGGGCTAATGACAAGAAGAAAATCCGATTTATAGACCTCATGAAATAAGAGCCTATGGCTACATTTGAATCCTCACTGAAATCCAAACTAATCTATGTTTTCGCCATCAATGACGAACGGCATAGTGACTGCCTGAAGATAGGTGAAACCACCATCGATGAAGATGACGGCAGCGATCTCTTCAACAATGCGGAGTCACTGCAAGATGCGGCCCACAAACGCATACGCCAGTATACCAAGACTGCCGGTATTGCCTATCAGTTACTCTATACGGAAATCAGCATCTTTGTGCGTAGCGGCATGATTATGACCTTTAACGACAAACAGGTGCATAAGGTGTTGGAACGAAGTGGTATCAAACGCAAACAATTCGATGGTGTGACTGGTGCTGACGAGTGGTACTGCTGTGACCTGGAAACCGTAAAAAAAGCCATTAGTGCCGTGAAAAAGGGAGAGACGAGTCTGCATCCATCAGAAATCACTAAAGGACTGTCACCTATTATCTTCCGTCCCGAACAACAGGAGGCTATTGACAAGACTCGCAAGCGCTTCAAGAAAGGCAATCAGATGCTGTGGAATGCCAAGATGCGATTCGGCAAGACACTCTCTGCCCTTCAAGTCGTGAAGGAAGAGGTGTTTGTGCGTACCTTAATATTAACCCATCGTCCTGTAGTAGATAAAGGCTGGTTTGAGGATTTCGGCAAGATATTCTACGACCGCAAGGATTATCACTATGGCTCAAGAGACAACGGTGAGGAATTCCATGTTCTAGAAAGACAAATAAAGTCTGGCGGTAAGTACGTCTATTTTGCGTCCATGCAAGACCTCAGAGGTTCGGAACAGGTAGGCGGCAAGTTCGACAAGAATAATGAGATATTCAAGACCTCTTGGGACTTTGTTATCGTTGATGAGGCTCATGAGGGAACCAAGACGGAGTTAGGTCAGAACGTACTGAAAGAGCTCATCAAAGATAATACCAAGGTGCTTCAGTTGTCAGGCACGCCTTTCAACCTCTTCGACGACTACTCGGAAGAAGAGATATTCACTTGGGACTATGTGATGGAACAAAAAGCCAAACAGGAATGGGCTGTGGATAATCCTTACGAACCTAATCCATACGCTTCGTTGCCAGCCATCAATATCTATACTTACGATTTGGGTAATCTGATGAGTGAGTATATGGAGGATGAGAAAGCTTTCAACTTCCGAGAATTCTTCCGCACCAAGGATGACGAAACCTTTGTTCATGACACGGATGTTGACCGTTTTCTCACGTTGCTTTGCAAAGAAGATAGAGACAGCCTCTATCCATATAGCAACGACACGTTCCGCCGTATCTTCCGTCATACGTTGTGGCTGGTTCCTGGTGTGAAAGCGGCTCGTGCATTGAGTGCTAAGTTAAAAACACATCCAGTGTTCGGTATGTTCCAGATAGTCAATGTAGCGGGCAATGGTGACGAGGACGAGGAAAATGCCGAGGCTTTAAAGATGGTGAACAAAGCCATTGGTGAAGACCCAGACGAGACCTATACCATCACTTTGAGTTGTGGACGTTTGACTACGGGTGTCAGCATCAAACCATGGACGGCAGTATTTATGATGGCAGGTTCTTTCAGCACTTCTGCTGCCCAGTATATGCAGACCATCTTCCGTGTACAGACTCCCTTTACCAGTCACGGACGCATGAAAGAACAATGCTATGCCTTCGACTTTGCCCCCGATAGAACTTTGAGAGTGTTGGCAGAAACAGCAAAAGTCTCAGCCAAGGCTGGCAAGCAGACGGAGGAAGACAGACGGATTCTTGGGGACTTCCTAAATTTCTGTCCTATCATCAGCATTGACGGTTCGCAGATGAAGCCTTACGATGTAAACAAGATGATGAGCCAGCTGAAGAAAGCCCAGATAGAAAAGGTTGTTCAGTGTGGTTTTGAGGATGGAGCACTCTATAATGACGAGTTGCTGAAGTTGACAGATGTAGAGTTGAAAGACTTTGATGATTTGAGGAAAACCATTGGCACCACGAAGGCAATGGCTAAGACTGATGACATTGATGTCAACAACCAAGGTTTTACCAAAGAGCAATACGAAGAGAAGGAGAAACTGGAGAAGAAAAAGAAGAAAGACCTGACACCTGAGGAACAAGCACGACTCGACGAACTGAAAGCTATGAGCAATCAGCGTAAGAATGCCATCAGCATTTTGCGAGGCATCTCTATTCGTATGCCTCTGTTGATATATGGTGCAGAGCTGATGAATGAAGATGAAGAGATTACCATCAACAATTTTGCTTCGCTGATAGACGATCAGTCATGGGAAGAATTTATGCCAAAAGGTGTTGACAAGGAGAAGTTTGAGAAGTTCAAGAAATACTACGATCCAGATGTCTTCCGTGAGGCAGGAAAACGCATCCGTGAGATGGCCCGTGCTGCTGATAAGTTTACCATCGAAGAACGGATTGAGCGAATCTCAGCCATCTTCAACACTTTCCGCAATCCAGATAAGGAAACCGTTTTGACTCCTTGGCGAGTGGTGAATATGCACATGAGTGATTGTCTCGGAGGTTGGTGCTTCTATGATGAGAAATACAAACAGCCCCTGTCTGTGCCTCGCTATATCAGTCAAGGGGAGGTAACGAAAAAAGTGTTCCGGCCTGATTCCCACGTGCTGGAAATCAACTCAAAGAGCGGTCTATATCCGCTGTATGTGGCCTACAATATATATAGGTGTCGCGTAGAAGAGGCCAAGCTGAAATACGGAGAGGTCGGAATCGGCTTTGCCAAAAGTCTTTGGGATGCAACCATTGAGGAAAATATCCTCGTGGTCTGTAAGACCCCGATGGCTCGTAGCATCACCAAACGAACCCTTGCTGGTTTCCGCTCTGTCCGCGTGAATGCCCAGTATTACAAAGACTTAATCCAAAACATTTCAGAACGCCCAGAGGCTGTCATCAATACCTTCCGTGATGGCAAGCATTTCTGGAAAATAAACGATAATACGAATATGAAATTAGACGCAATAGTAGGAAATCCACCGTATCAAGAACTTGATGGTGGAAATAATGCAAGTGCGATGCCTGTCTATCAACACTTCGTAAACGTTGCAAGATATATCAAACCAAGGTATATTTCTATGATTATGCCATCACGTTGGTGCGTAAGCGGTAGAGGGCTTGATGCTTTTCGTGAGAGCATGTTGACAGATAATCATTTCGCAAAGATGTTTGATTTTAGAAACGGTGGTGATTGTTTTCCTGGTATTAGAATTGGTGGAGGTGTTTGCTATATATTATGGGATTCAACATACAACGATAACAAGTTGGAAATAACAAATATGCCTAAGACAACTGTTTTACCTCAGTTGCGTCCGAAGAAAGAATTTGGATTAGATTTTCTTATTAGGGATAATATTATACGAAGTATTATCTATAAGGTATCTGCTATTGGCGAGCCAAAGATGTCAACATTATCTTTTTCTCAGAAGCCCTTTGGATTTAGGACAAATTTTATGGAGTTCAGAAAAAGTGGAGAAATCAAATTATATACAAAAAAGGAAAAAGATGGATTTGGCTATGTCTCAAGGGAAGAAATAACTAAAAATGCAGAATTCATAGATGAGTGGAAAGTTGTAACCTCAAGAAGCACATCTGTTCCAGAAGAAGATAATGGTCAAGTGTTGCGTGAAGTACAAACATTCATTTCCGAGCCTGGGTCTGTTGTCACAGAATCATACGTGGTTGTCGCCTCGTTTAATGATGAATTACTCGCCAAGAATTGTTTAACATACCTCAAAACAAAGTTCTTTAGAATACTTTGCCAAGTTACAATTGTTTCTCCAGATGTATCAGCAAGGACTTTTGATCTTGTTCCTATCCAAGACTTCACCCGTGTTTGGACTGACGAAGAACTCTATGCAAAATATGGGCTAACGGACGATGAAATCCAATTTGTCGATTCTACTATTAAGCCAATGGGGTAAAAAGTTGGCAAAAAATTTGGAGGTTTCAGAAACTTTTCCTATCTTTGCAACGTCAGAATGTCGTCAGAGGGCGCGAAACAATTGTTTTCATAACAATATTCAAGCTGGACCTTTCTGACCATCATATGAGGACATAGCCCACAAGGTTATGTCCTCAGTTCTTCTATCACTTCATTGATAATCTGCTTAATTGACTCTTTGTCTGGAGCTTCAAATGCTTCCGACTTTACCACGACAGCTTTACTATTGTGCACGACATAACATTCGTCAAGTGAGCCTTGAGTGAAGTCTTCATGGCGACCTAAAAGACCGGATACAATCTTCTTTGTCTTCAAAACACTCTCTGATAAATGCATGTCGAAATCGAGGACCACTACCTTACATCCTTGCTGTTTGGCCTTGCGAAATGCAGACTTGATACCATTTTCACTTTCAACACCTTTCCTATCGCCAAGTTTTCCATTAATAGTGTATTCAGGATTCTTATGACCTATAATAAGTAGATGTTCATTGATACGAATATACATGTTCTCAAAACAACGGAGCAGGACTCTCGCCACCCGAATGTTGTCGGCGAGTTCTGTTTGGTCAGCCATCTCGCTTATAAGCAAGCGCTCACCATATATCTCATCTACTACAAACTGGCTATCTGAAATCATAGTGCAAAGGTAATCATTTTCTGTAAGACCCCCTACAAGTTTATCACGAAATAGTTAAATTCCATGAAAAAAAATGTAATCGAATGCTGGTCTCCATGGTAATTATTTCTTTTTTATTAATTTTGCGTGTACGATTTAAAGATAATGCAAAATGACGATTAATGAGGCTTGTATAAAAGTGTTGACCGAATTGGGAGGAAGAGCTCCTTTGAAACTCCTTTGTATGAAAGTTCAAGAGATAGTCGTATTTAAGGGCGCTACTCCCTACAATAGTATTTGTACAGAGCTGATTAACCATCCGAAGAATTTTCGTCGAACTGAAGGAAAGAAAGGCTGGTGGGAACTCGTATCCTTTCAAGAAGAAATCGCAAGTCGCGATAAGCGTATCAAGGAGTTAGAAGAAGTAAACGCGCGTCTAAAATCAGTTAAGACAGAGGATGACTTCGTTAGGCGTATGGTGGCTGAGGCTAAGATTCTATACAAACACGACAAAGACAGTATGGATGTGATCCGCCAGATTCTGCATAATCTGGGGCGCAGCGATGCTGAGGAGGAGCTGGATGCCTGGATAGAGGGCAGGGTATACAAACCTTCAGATACAGTTACAGGTGCGATAGCAGACCTGAACAAGACGCTGAAGAATGGCGTTGAGGAGGGAGTGACTATTATCAACGCAGGCAACTACAAGCCGCAGATACAGACACAGAACGTGGGAATGCCCACTATAGGACAGCAAACGACAAAACGTATAGAGAAATGATTAAGGAAGAGAACAAATGCGAGCAGACGACATACAACCAGGCGGCTTGGATACTGAACTATCAGCCAACCATCAAGGAACAACATATCCACATGGGTGAAAAGTCGAGTGTGGAAGAAACTGGTATGGAGCCACAGAAACAATCAGAGGATGCCGTAGTAGTGGAAGAAATGAAGCCTACTTCTGCCAAACTTATTGTTCCTGAAAGCGAGGTGGCTAATTGTTTCAAATTCACCTACGATTTTGTTAAGTTGAAAGTAGCAGATATTATTCGAGACTACTATAAAGGCTCCTACGCCAACCTTGCCCTGATAGAGATTGTGTTGTTTGACCATAAACAGCTCAATAGGCGAAACTCTCATAAAGCATTTGTAAGGGCTCTCATAGCATGGGGCTTGCTTGAGGTGGCAGATGAAGAGGAACTCAAAAAAATTGTGAGTGCTGTTACCGACAAACATAACCGTCTTAATCGAATTTCAAGGGAAGGATATAAGAAGTGGGGTGATGACCATCCTGATAAATCCATCTGTGAAAATATTGGTAGAGATTTAGGAGATTCGATGCCTTATAACGGATAAACGGGTAGTTCGGCTTCTCGTTTATCTCGTTGCAAAATCTCTTTCTTTCTCTTTCTTTCTCGTTGCTCTCGTTATCGCCTGATAATGAGGGCTTTTCGTATATATTATCCCCATATTGTTTGAAAAAAGCATCGTAACTTTGTCGTGCCGAAAGGGAAAATCTCATCCCTCAAAGGTACTCTTTGAGGCTTTGCCTCGAAAATCTTAGGCGCTCGGAAGAGCTCAAACAAGTTCGGCTCTTCACTCGCTAATGCGATCTTTGACATGTTGTTCGATTGGTTATTCATAAAGTGTTTTTTCCTAGTATTTGTTTTTCATTGTTTTGAGTTGGAAAGTTTACACTCACGGCGGTCAGCGGACTGCCAAAACAAAACTGCTTTGTCGTGATGACACGGCAGTTTTCCTACGCACATACATTATTAATGAAATAAAGAAAGGATTTAGCAATGACAACAAAAGAAAAAATGACGATGCAGATGAACTCGGAGTTTGTCTGCAACATGATGAAGCAACGTAATGCAGGAACCGAAGACTGCATGACATCCTCTGAACTGGCACGGGAAATCGGCATCCCCGTGACTGACATGCACGATATTCTCATTGAGAACAAGGTGCTCAGCCGAAAACATCGGGAGTTGCGACTCACCCTGAAATATCAGGAGCAAGGGTATGAGAAGTACCGCAGCTGCTTTCGATACAAGAAGACCGGTGAACTGATAGAAATCGTTTATCCGGTTTGGACGGAAAAAGGACAACGCATGATAAAGGAAGAGGTTGAAAATTCAAAAACTGTTTAAAAATGGAAGCAACAGTAAGAATTCTGAATCAGAGTCCATTGGCTACACGCCAGTACATGGACAAAAAGACGGGTGACCAGAAAGTGATTAACTCTGTGACCCTGAAGTTGACGGATGGTTTGAACACCTTCCTCGGTGAGATTACCGGAGAGCGGGCTGTGAACTGCCCGAAGTATGATCCTCAGTATCTGTACAAGGTACAGTGCTCGATGGTGGTGCGTGAGTGGAACTCTCAACAGACTGGCGAGGCTATGCAGGCTACGACGATCTACATCGATAAGATAAATCTAATCTAATTGATAATTGAGAATTGAGAATTGATAATTGAGAATTGAGAATTGAGAATTCTTGCTAAGGCAAGCGTACTAAAGAAACGATTAGATAATTGACAATTATGAAGAAGTTACAGCGATCGTATAAGTCGAACACCAGAATCTATGATGATGGTTCGATAGAGGTTGACCCACAGGCTCAGGGCGAGCCCAGTCAGAAGGACGTGAAGAAGGTGGGTAAGTCGAAGCGGTATATCACCTCGGGTAAGAGTCCGCTGACGTGTGTAGAGTTGAAGTGTCCTGAGGATGTGCCTGACAAGGCTGCCTTCTTCCGAAAGGAGCTGGATAAGCTGATAAAGGACATGGAGATTAAGGAGCCGCCGATGCCGGAGGGTGAGTTCCTGCTGAACGAGGACAGCGTGAAGGTGAAGCTTGCGGCAGAGGAACAGAAGGTTATGGTTTGGCTCACCTTCGAGGCTAAAGGACTGATAGACACAAGGAGAGATATGTACACTTTAATAAGTAAGATTGACAAATGTTTAGCTTTCAACGAAGCTTCGGTCTGCCAACAGAAGTAGTTACTAAGGAACAGTTTCGGGCGCTTATCACGGCGCCTGAAACTTCCAGAAAAGTGAAGGAGGCTCGCGAGGCACTGGCTCGGGGCGACAAGAATGCCTACGACAATAAGAAAAAGGGCCTGCCGTTTGTGATTTTCATTGCTACGTATGATGAGTCGGACAAGACGTTCGAGAATAAGCAGACTGGCGAGAAAACCACACGTAGGGGTCGGTGGAGAAATCAGAAATACTGCCGACTGAACGGATTGTGCGTCATCGACTTTGACCATGTGGATGAGAAAAGCCAAAACGAAAACGAAGACGAAAAAAAGTCTTTGCGGGAGATTTGGGAAGAAGCCTACAATAAACTGAGTGACGAGGATAAGGCTCGTATCCTCTTTGTGTTCGTTACACCATCGGGGCATGGATTGAAGGTGGTCTTTATGGCAGATGCCAACGTAGGCAACCTGATAGACAACCAGATCGTGTTCTCTCAAAAACTGGGATTGAACCCTGACGAGAGCTGCAAGGATGGCAGTCGCGGGGCATTCCTGACTACGAGTGAAGATATTATTTTGCTGGATGAACGCATCATCGACTACGATAATCCGGAGTTTGGCGAGAAGTACAACGAGGCGTACCACGAAGGAAAGTCGCAGCCTACTCTTAAAAGTGAAGAGGTAAAAGTGAAGAGTGAAGACGGGTTGTTGAGTGAAGACGAAAAATTTGCTACCGCCCCTGAAAACTTTCAACTCTCAACTCTCAACTCTCAACTTGAATATCACGGCGTTCCCTATAGCAAGATTGTGGAGGCTTGGCTGGGTGACAAGAAGGTGGAGCAGGGCGACAGACACCGCACCTCGCTGGTGCTGGCAGACCACCTGCGGTATATCACGGATAACGATCCGAAGCTGATAGAGCAGATTCTAAGGCAGACTCCTTTTGTGCAGGATATCGTCAAGGAACGCAACGAGGATGTGGCGCAGACGGTGAAGAGTGCCCAGGGCTACGAATTCCTGAAAGGCATACCCAAAAGAATGAAAGATGCCCTGAAAACTGCAGGTGCTACGTCGAATGACTCAATTGTCAATTCTCAATTATCAATTGTCAATTCAAAGGAAGACGTCTATGACGCTCTTCCTTTGGACAAGTGGGCTGAGGAGTTGCAGGAGATGGCAGAATATTATCCCTGTCTGAAGGAGCTGTTTCTGAATGTGCATCCGCATAAGCTGCCTGCGGTGTGGTTCTCGAGTGCGGCCTTGTTCGGCACTTTGATGACAAGGGCTTACTACCACTTCTGGTATGAGCCGGAAATCATTCGCCGCCTGAATTACTGCGTGTTTATCATCGGTGACCCAGGTGCCGGTAAGAATATTGTGGAGAAGTTCTACAAGAAGATTGCCGACCCGATGATTCAGGCTGACCAATGCCTGATAGATGCTGTTAATAGGTATAAGGACGGCAGGACAGAGCGAACCACATCGACGAAAGCACAGAAGGGCGAGGCGTTGAAACGCCCTGTAGTGGGCATTCGTGTGCACCCTGCAAGAACGGCAACGGGTGAATTTATCCGCCATATGCAGGCGGCGGTGGAAAGTATCCAAGGCAGGAAGTTGAACCTGCATATGTTCTCGTTTGATGCTGAGTTGGATAATGTCACCAAGAACAATAAAGGTGGCGACTGGAAAGACCGCGAAATCCTGGAACTGAAAGCGTTTCACAATGAGGAGGATGGTCAGATGTATGCCAACCAGGAATCGGTGACGGGTATGTTCAACGTCTTTTGGAACTTCATCTATACCGGTACACCATATGCCCTGCACAGGAAGGTAAACCAAAGGAACTTTGGTACAGGTATGAGCACCCGACTGGCGGTGATTCCGCTGCCCGACAAGGGTATGGCTCAGCGCCATCAGCAGGTAGACCCCAATTCCAATGAAGCACTGCGTGAGTGGGCCTATCGTCTGGATAAGGTGGAGGGTGAAATACCCATCGAACCGCTGAATGATGAGACCTTCGACTGGCAGTCGAGCCATTTGGAGATTGCGGAGTTCAATGGTGATAAAGCGGATAGAACGCTGCTGAAACGCATACCTTATTATGGTATTGGCATTTCGTTACCCTTCATCCTGATGCGCCATTGGGATGAGTGGCAGGAGTCTAAGACGCTGACGATGGATGACAGGGACAAACGTTTGTGTCGTCTGGCAATGGAAATCCAATACAAGTGCCAGCAGTTCTTCTTCGGCGAGATGGCATTCAACTATTTTGCCGACCAGAACAAGGAGTTCGTAGTCAGGAAGCGCAGCACCCGCTACAGCGAGTGTTTCCGAAAACTTCCCGAGGAGTTCAAGACGCAGCAATTTATGGATTGCTTCGGATGCTCTCAGCAAGCCGCTTCGCGTGCCATCATCCGATTCCGCAACGATGGAGTGATTGAGGTGGTGAAGTATGGTGTATATAAGAAGGTGGTGAGTGAATTACCATAAGGTTACTCAGTTACAACTTACTCACTTTGGACATTTAAGAATTGAAGAATTAAAAATTGAAAATTAAAAAAGTTATGAAACAAGCAAGAGGATTGCGGAACAATAATCCGCTGAACATTATCAAAAGTGCCAATATCACTTGGCAGGGTGAGATAAAACCAAGTACAGACCGGAACTTCGCCCAGTTTGAAACAATGGGTTACGGCTGCCGAGCAGCACTCAAACTGCTGAGGACGTATTACCACAAGCACCGCTGCGTGACGCTGAGTATGATCATCCGTCGCTGGGCGCCGGAGTCGGAGAACAACGTGAGGGCGTACATACAAACGGTGAGTCAGTTGACAGGTATCGGCCCTCACACGCTGCTGCCTCCGATGAAGGAGGAGACGAAGGCGGTGTGGTGTGACATCGTGCTGGCGATGGCGAGTGTGGAGTGTGGACTGAATGCCCTAGGGCGTGAACAGTTGGCACCGTCTATCGAAGTTGGGTGGCAACTTCTAAGGGAAAAGGGAAAGGCTACGGGTAGGCGAGCTTTGCTCGGGAATGGAGTGAAAAGTGAATAATCTGGCTTCGCCAGTGAAAGAGGTGAGAGGTAAGACAAGGGGCCTGGGCATGACGCTCAGGCTTCTTTGCTTTTCACACCCGAGGTTATCTAATCCATGTGAAAGACCTCCTGAACAGGGACTGTTACAGGCGAATTGTCGGGGTTGACCTCCATAATGTCAGCCATCATGTCCCACCATTTCTGGGTAATGGGATCTACGTTGTCCGTATCCTGTGAGTTGCCCTGACCAGAACACTCCTGATAGCCAAACAGGATGTTGGTGTGCTTGTCCCAAAAGATACTGTAGTTGCTCACACCGCCGTCCTTAATCATTTTCACGAGCTCAGGCCATATGGCAGCATGACGTTTCTCGTACTCCTTCTCGCAACCTGGTTTCAGGTACATCTTAAACGCAAATCTTTTCATGCATCTTTATTGTTTAATGTTTGCTTTGTGCAAAGGTAAGCAAATTCTTACCAAAAATGGGGATTATTGTATGATTTACTTGCAAAGGTAAGATAAAAAGTGTACCTTTGCCATCATATTTGTGTTATTATGCAGCTTTTTTTCAAGAATAAAACAATCACAGGCTACTCACGTTCGTTTGCCAAACGCCTGACGTGGCGCATCATGATCAGGATGTTCCTCATCATGATTATCCCCGTGTTCCTGCTTTTCTGGATGACCTACGGTATCGTGGCCTTGGGCGTAGCGGGCATCAGCGACCGTATATTGAAGGGAGAGAAGGAGGAGGTAAGGCGCATCGCATCCGATCTCTACATGGCGTCCAACAATACGGCGGCATTCATAGAGGATGACCTGACGAACCCCGACCGTATGCATGACATCATCAACAGGATGGTGAAGCTAAACCCATACATGCGCAGCTGCGGCCTCTACTTCATCGAGAACTACTACCCCCAGAAGGGACGCCTGTTCGCTCCCTACGCCACGCGGCGCGACAGCACTACCATCATCGAGTTTCAGAACGCCTGCGACCAGGGTAACGACTATGTGAAGGACGAGTGGTTCAAGAATGCCATTGCCAGCGAAAAAGGCTACTGGTCGAAGCCATTCTTCGACAACGACAGTGCGCGGACACCATTGGTGTCGTACTTGTTGCCCATTCGCGACAAGAGCCAGAAGGCGGTGGCCGTACTGGGTGTGGACCTGCCGCTCATGTGGCTGAACGAGAAGATTCAGCCTATGGATACTCATTATTCTGAAAAATCCAAAGAATGGGACGCATCCTTCCAGATATACTACTACATGACGGACAGCGCGGGTACCATCATGGTGCACCCGGACGCCAAGCGCATCGTCAATAAAACCATTCAGCCATACATCACCAAAGGTCCCGACAAAAACAGGGGCCACCTGACCTTCAACGACAGGCGGGAAGACAAAATGGTCATCGACGGAGAAGAGGTTCTTGTCTGCTCGCAGGCAGTGAAATACACCGACTGGATGATTTCCTTCGCGGTACCCACGTTCTATATCCGTCTCATTGGCTATTTCGCCGCAGGTATCGCCATTGCGTTCATCCTGATAGGTATGCTGGTCGTCTATTTCTCCGGCCGCCGATCTATCAAGCGTGATGTCAACCCACTCACACTGTTGGCGGCATCGGCCGACGAGGTGGCGAAGGGTAACTTCCAGACGGCGTTGCCTGCCATTGACAGCCACGACGAGATACACCGTTTGCGCGACTCGTTCGAGAACATGCAGCGTTCGTTGGTGAACTACACGGAAGAGCTGCGTGCCACCACAGCGCAGAAGGCATCGATGGAGAGTGAGCTGAAAATTGCCCACGACATCCAGATATCGATGCTGCCCAAGACGTTCCCGCCCTACCCAGAGCGCCACGACATCGACATCTACGGTTCGCTGAAGGCGGCAAAGGGTGTCGGCGGCGACCTCTTCGACTTCTACATCCGCGACGAGAAACTGTTCTTCTGTATTGGCGACGTGTCAGGCAAGGGTGTACCTGCCTCGTTGTTCATGGCCGTCACGCGTTCGCTGTTCCGCAACATCTCCGCCCATGTAGCGATTCCGTCGGAGATTATGCGAACGCTGAACAATGCGATGCTGGAAGGCAACGAGACGAATATGTTCGTCACCGTATTTATCGGTGTACTCGACCTGCAGACGGGTCTGCTGCGCTACTGCAATGGCGGCCACAACGCTCCACTGCTGGTAGGCCGCGACGTGGGTGCGCTGCCGTGCGATGCCAATCTGCCCATCGGCGTCATAGCAGACTTCAAGTTTACACAACAGGAGGTGTCCATCGACCCGCAGACTACCATTTTCCTCTTCACCGACGGTCTGAACGAGGCTGAGGACAGTCATCATGCACAGTTTGGCGACCTGCGTATCTGGAATGTCGCCAAGCGCATGCTGTCTGAGAACCGCCACCAGCCTCAGCAGCTCATTGAGGAGATGACTGAGACGGTACAACGGTTCGTGGGTGATGCCGAGCAGAGCGACGACCTGACGATGCTGGCGATTCAATACATGAAGTGACCTGAAGGGCGAAAGGACTTTTTGTACCTTTGCCATCAAGATGGCGAAGTTACTCCGTCTCGGCAAAAAAAATAAATGAATTTATTTTGTTCTGCTCTCAACTTTTCGTAACTTTGCAGCATAAAATATAGAAGCAATGAAAGAACTACAACTGAAGTACGGATGTAATCCGAATCAAAAGCCCTCACGCATCTTCATGAAAGAGGGAGAGTTACCTATCGAAGTGATTAACGGTCGTCCTGGCTATATCAACTTCCTGGATGCCTTTAACGCCTGGCAACTGGTGAAGGAGCTGAAGGCTGCCACGGGACTGCCTGCCGCTGCCTCGTTCAAGCATGTGTCGCCTGCAGGTGCCGCTGTGGGACTGCCCCTGAGCGATACGCTGAAGAAGATATACTTTGTGGATGACATTCAGGGACTCGACGACTCACCCATTGCCTGTGCATACGCCAGGGCAAGAGGTGCAGACCGCATGTCGAGCTATGGTGACTTCGTAGCACTGAGTGACACTTGCGATGCCACGACAGCCCTGTTGCTGAAGCGTGAGGTGAGCGATGGTGTCATTGCACCTGACTATACTGCCGAGGCCATTGAGATATTGAAAGACAAGCGCAAAGGCACGTATAACGTCATTAAGATTGATCCCACGTACAAGCCTGAACCCATTGAGACGAAGCAGTGCTTTGGCATTACTTTCGAACAGGGACGCAACGAAATCAAACTGGACGCCCCCGCCTTGTTTGAAAACATCCCCACACAGAACAAGACTTTCACGGCAGAGGCAAAGCGTGACCTGATTATCGCCCTCATCACCCTGAAATATACGCAGTCGAACAGTGTCTGCTACGTCAAGGACGGACAGGCCATTGGCATCGGTGCTGGTCAGCAGAGCCGTATCCACTGTACTCGTCTGGCAGGCAACAAGGCCGACATCTGGTGGTTGCGCCAGCATCCGAAAGTGATGTCGTTGCCCTTCAAAGAGGGTATCCGTCGTGCGGACAGAGACAACACCATCGATGTGTATATCTCAGAAGATGAACACGACGACGTATTGCGTGATGGTGCCTGGCAGCAGTTCTTCACAGAACAGCCCGCTGTGCTGACGATGGCTGAGAAGAAAGAGTGGATTGCCAAGAACACGAAAGTGGCACTGGGTTCTGATGCTTTCTTCCCCTTCGGCGATAACATCGAGCGTGCCCATAAGAGTGGTGTGGAATTCATCGCCCAGGCTGGCGGCTCCGTCCGCGATGACCACGTTATCATGACGTGCGACAAATACGGCATTGCTATGGCATTCACTGGTGTAAGGTTGTTCCACCACTAATTTAATGCTTAATGCATAATGCTTAATGCTTAATGAAATGAAAGCAAAAGAAGATAATATCATTGCAGCAAAAAGCTATGCATTCGCTATACGTTGTGTGAACCTGTATAAATTTCTTTATGAGGAAAAACATGATTCTTCTATAGGAAGACAATTAATGCGTAGCGGTACAAGCATTGGTGCTAATATTAAAGAAGCTATACGTGGGTTTACGAAGGCTGATTTTACCGCGAAAATGAGTATTTCCCTCAAAGAAGCCAGTGAAACTGAATATTGGATTGAATTATTAAGAGACACTAATTATATTACCAATCAACAGGCAGAAAGTCTATTGGAGGATTGCAGGGAACTCATTAAAATGTTAATGAAAATCATCAAAACTTCGCAAAATAGTAATTAAGCATTAAGAATTAAGCATTAAGCATTATGAAAGAAGACGATTTTCAGAGTATTCTGGAGAATGGCATCTCGTTTGGTCGTGGCGGTGGACCCCATAAGGAGGACGACAAAGTCAAGACCAAGGCGAAGAAGAAGAAATACATCACTGGTGCTCACGGTAGCGGCTCTGCACGACAGAAAGCCAAATACCGTGAGCAACGGGCCAATAGACATAAGAGGTGAGAGGTGAGAGGTAAGAGGTAAGAGGTGAGAGGTAAGAGGTGAGAAGGAAAATGCAAAACTACTAATAAAATGAAGAAACTATTACTACTACTGACAATAGCCACGTTGGGTTTGGCAGCCTCAGCACAAAATAAGTATAAATATGTGGGAGGTGATATTTCCATGCTGACGAAATACGAAGAGGCAGGCGTGGTCTATAAAGACAAGGACGGCAATACCATTAGTGACGTCATTGCCTTCTTCAAGCATGAAGGTATGAATGCCATGCGCGTCCGTTTGTTTGTCGACCCAACGCAGGACAATGATAAGGCCGTTTGTCAGGATTTGGAGTATGTTATGGCATTAGGCAAGCGCATCAAGGATGCAGGAATGAAGTTGATGCTCGACTTCCACTATAGCGACACGTGGGCAGACCCTAGCAAGCAATGGACGCCCAATGCGTGGAAGGATCTGACTGACGAACAACTTTACGAAAAAATTTACGAATATACCAAAGACTGTCTCACAAAACTGAAGGCTGCTGGTGCCACCCCTGACTTCATTCAGACTGGTAACGAGATCAGCTATGGAATGCTGTGGGGCACAAAAGCTGCTGTAGGCAACAATCAGGTCAATCGCTGTTACACAAACTCTTCTGAAGCCTATTGGACTCGTTTCTTCAATCTGCTGAAGAAAGCTGGTCAAGCTTGTCGTGAGGAATGTCCAGACGCAAAGATAATCATCCATAGCGAACGTACACCCAAGACTAACGTGCTAACAGACTACTTCGACCGCATGAAGAATGCAGGCATTGACTACGACATTATCGGACTGAGTTACTATCCTGCTCATCACGGCAATCTGACAACAATGGAGAATGCACTGACAGCCCTGGAGAACAAGAACTATGGCAAGGACATCATGATAGTTGAGACAGGCTACAGCTACGCTTGGACTTTAGAAGACAAGAATAATGATGGTAAAGAGGACGGTTTTGATTATACAGCGACATATCCTTACACCGAGGAAGGCCAGCGCCAATTCACTGCCGACCTGATTACGAAACTAAACAGTCACAGTAGCGTCAAGGGACTCTTCTGGTGGTGGCCCGAGGACAACGGCAACAAGAGCGTCACAGACAAATGGTGGAATGCAGCCCTTTACAACCACAATACGGGGAAGCCTTATGCGGCCCTCTACGAACTGAAGAACTTCCTGCCTGCCGGCGATGCCAATAGCGACGGAACAGTGAATGTAACCGACGTCGTGGCTGTCGTAAACTATATCATGGGAAACGAGCCAGCAAACTTCAACAAAACTGCTGCAGACATGACTAATGACGGAGACATCAATGTGACGGATATCGTGAAGATTGTCAACGTCATCATGGGAAACAACTAGAAGTCCAATTCCTTTCCCCGATAGAAATCGAGAAGGCTGTTCTGATATAAATATTCGTAACGAGCCTGTACCAGGTCACTCTCCGCTTTCAGATAACGGACCTTGGCCTCGTTGAACTCCGTGATATTCGCCTTGCCATTCTCGTATTTCGCCTGAGCCAGACGGAAAGCATCCGCACTCGACTGGCGTGCCACCTCACTGCTCTCATATTTGGCATGTGCCGCCACCGCATTATAATAGACCTGTTGAATCTCCTTATAGAGCGACTTCTTCACGTTGTCGAGCTGCAACTGCTGATTCTCGCGGTCGATACGTGCGGAACGGATACTATTACGTGTCGAGAAACGGTTGAAGATGGGGATATTCAGGTTCAAGCTGATATACTGCGAGAAGTTATTCCTGATTTGCGTGGAGAAATTATCCGCAGGCATTTCACTTACCTTGTAGTAGTTCGTCTGCAAACCACCACTCAACGTGAGCGTGGGATATAGCGCCGCCTGCGCAATCTTGATACTCTTCTCCGTAGCATTCAGGCGCAACTGCTCCGCCCTTACTTCAGGTTTGAAGAGAAGGGCTTCCTGAAATATCTGATCAGGATTTCCAAGATAATCCGGATGATCCTTAATAGCCGGACGAACGACAGAGAACCCTTCTGGTGTCGGCAACTCCAACAACTGCGACAAGGTAAGCAAAGACAAATGGAGGTTGTTCTGTGCCTGCGTCGCTGTCAACTGACTCTGGGCCAATGTGGCTTTCTGCTGCGAGACCTCTGCCCCACTCGCCTTTCCGTTCTCCAGGAATCGCTCCAAACGGACAACCTGCATGGAGTCAATCTCTATCTGTCGCACTGCCACATCGGCAATCTCCATATCATAGAGAATCTGTACAAAAGCCCTTGCCACCTGCATACGGATATCGTTCTTCGCCTTCTCCAAGTCCTGTGTGGCAGCCTCCAGATTCAACTGGCTGAGTTTGATGTTGTTTGGAATCTGAAATCCCGTAAACAAGGGAACACTCGTTCCCAGGCTGAATGACGTAGAACTCGTGCTGCGATTGGTATAGGTATTGTCCATCGTCAGACCACGTCCGAAGGAAAAGCTCTCCCCCACAGTGCCGCTCAAATTAGGAAGACGACTGTTCCTGGCCGTCGAGAGCTGCAACTCACGCTGACGACACTGATTGCCTCTCTGCTTGATCTGCAGGTTATTGCTGACGGCATATTCCGTACACTGGCGGAGCGTCCACGCTTGCTGGGCGGAAGCTGGCTGTATTGCTGATAGTATAGTGACTAAAGTAGCTATAGTTCCTAAAAATAATCTCTTCCTCATGGCTGTTTACTTTTTATCATCGTCTGCTATGATCTCTGGACCACGCACCTTATCCTTGGTGGTCAGTCCCTTCTTAATCTCGATATTCACACCATCGCTGAGTCCCGTCGTGACCTGACGACGCTCGTAGGTCTTCTTACTCCCATTACCTTTTATCACATACACAAAAGTGGAGTCGCCAGAAAACTCGATAGCACTCTCAGGAATCGTCAAAGTCTTCTGTGCCTGAGCCAGTACGATCTCCGCATTGGCAGAATAACCTGAGCGCAACTTATCGTCTTCTGCCACCTTGACGGCAGCCTTGATCTCAAACTGGTTGGCACCATTGTTCTCTACAGCCTTCGGAGAGATATATTCCAGCGAGGCATCGAACGTCAGGTCCTGCAGGGCACCTATGATAATCTTCATAGGCATACCGCTATAAAGCTGTCCTACCTCCGTCTCGTCGATATTACCACGGAAGATGAGGTCGTTCATGTTGGCGACACTCGCAATCGTCGTACCATCGTTAAAGGTGTTCGAGAGAATCACGGAGTTACCTACCTTCACAGGGATATCCAGGATGACGCCGCTGATGGTGGAACGGACGAGGGTGGACGATGCACTGGCATTCGACTTTGACACACCATCGCGAACGACCTGCAAGGCATCCTGCGAAGCAGCCACCTCTTCCTTGGCCTGGTCCAACTTCTGTCGGATCTTGTCGAACTCGTCAGCAGACACCAACTGCTGATCGTAGAGGTTCTTCTCGCGTTCATAGTCAACCGACGCCTGTTTGAGATTCACATTAGCCAGACGTACACGACTCTCTGCAGATGAAAGCTGTGCCATATCCGGGATGACCTTCACCTTGGCAATAATCTCACCTTCCTGCACATAGTCGCCTGGTTCCTTCAACAGTTCGGTGATGATACCGCTGATCTGGGGTTTCACATTCACCTCGTTGCGAGGCTCAATCTTACCAGTGATGATAGTGGTCTTCTTCACCTCGTTCATCTCAGGGGTGAACTCGCTATACACCACTTCCTTGGGTTGGCTCTTCTGCCACAGGAACACAAATGTTCCAATGAAAATCAAAGCAATAAATGCTGCAATAATCAGTTTTCTGTACTTTTTCATATCTATATGTTTTTTACCTTTTTACTATTATTCGTCTCGCATCGCATCAACGGGTTTGATACTCATGGCACGTGCCGCAGGAGCCAATCCGGCAAGTACACCCATCAGACTCACCGTCAAGGCAGCGGCAATGGCTGTCCAGAAGCCTACTTGGAAGTGAGCCGTCACCATACCATCCTCCGTATTACCCAGTTCAAGCATCTGAAGAATCATCACTCCAAAGAGGATGCCACTCATTCCTGCCACCAGTGTCAGCACGATACTCTCGGAGATAATCTGCGAGAGAATCATACGGGGTGTGGCACCGATAGCACGACGGATACCTATCTCCGTGGTACGTTCACGCACAGTGACCATCATGATATTCGACACACCAATGGCGCCTGCCAGCAGTGTTCCAAGTCCTACAAGCCAGATGAGGAAATTGACACCTTTGAAAAGATTGTCAAGCATCTGAAACAGCACTTCGGTATTGAACACCATCGCGCCCTGTTCATCCGTAGGATCCACGAAATGTGCCATGGTCACTGCCTCACGGATACGGTCTGCGATGCTCGACATCACAACACCCTCACGTCCCGTAGCCACCAACATATCCACCTGGTCGCCTCTATTGTATATCTGCTGCATCAGCGTCAGAGGAAGCGTCACCTTTTCCTCGGCACGTCCGTTGATATTCATATTCGCCGAGGCATAGTCCACACCGATTACTTCGTAGTAAGTAGAGTCAATACGGATGCTCTTGCCACAAGGGTCCCCACCCTCTTTGAATAGTTCCTTATAGATTTTCTTGCCAATGACACAGACCTTACGATGCTCTATCATGTCCATCTCATTGATATAACGACCATAGTAGAGCTTGGGGGCTACCACCAATGCGTATTCGGGCGATGTTCCCTGTACGCGTGGGGTGGTCTTCTGGTCACTATAGTAGGCCGTAGTCCCTCTATTCCAAGGAGAGAAGAGTACCGGTGCCACAATATCAAGTTCCGGGACGCGCTGGTGCAGACGGTGGATGTCATTGTAGTCCATACTCCACCAACGCCCCTTGCGGAAACCCTTGTACGCCTTCGAGGTCTGTTGTCCCCAAATAAACACGGTATTCTGGGCAAAGCCTTCGAAATTCTTCTCAAGCATCTCCTTCAGGCCATTGCCGCCTCCAATCAGTGCGATAAGCATAAAGACACCCCAGAACACACCGAAGCCTGTCAGGAAAGACCGTGACTTGTTACGAGTCAGGGTGTCGATAATCTCTCTATATGAATCTATATCTATCCTCATAATCATCTAGTATTTCTAGTTGAACCAGTTCGACTAGTCAGCGCGAAGTGCCTCTATAGGTCTGATGCGACTGGCCTTATAGGCAGGTATCAGTCCTGCTATCGTCCCAGCGATGACCATCACCATCGTGGCCTCGAAACACACATCGAGTCCGACGGTCGGGTTGAGGAACATCGTTGCCTGGAAGAGACCCGTATCAACCGTCTCATGACCTATCGTGGCATCCATGTACTCATTGGTGCAGATGCCCAATATCATTCCAATATAGCCGAAGAATGTCGTGATGATGACACTCTCGATAATAATCAACTTCAGGATACCCCAGGGTTTGGCACCTATCGCCTTGCGGATGCCGAACTCATGGGTACGCTCCTTCACCGTGATGAGCATGATGTTCGAGACACCCACGATACCAGAGAGTAACGTAAACAATCCTACTATCCAAAGAGCGGTGCGAATAATACCGATGCCCTGTTCCATCTGCAGATTCTGCGTATAGCGGTTCCACATCCAGACGGCACTCTCATCCTCGGGATGAGCCTGATGGTTGGCATTGATACGATGACGATAATCCGTCTCAAAGTCTTCATTCTCCGTCTCCGTTGTCAGTCCATGGAACGTGAATTCGATATTACCGGCATCATCCGTGTTGGCACCAAAAATACTCTTGATAGCAGAATAGGTGGAGAAAGCCTCTGCCTGACCCTGCTCCGTGTCTTTATAAATACCCACCACCTGAAACATGAAGTCATTGACCTTTACATACCGTCCCAGCAGTTTCTTATAGTCTTTGGGTTCCAACTCCTTCGCTTGTTTGTTACTCAGTACCAAGACCTTACGCTTACCTTTTTGGTCGATATCATTGACAAAACGACCATACAACAGTTCCATCTTGTCTATCTTCGTATGGTTGGGATAGACACCCTGAATTGTCGTACTGATATATTCCTGGTCGTTGCTGATGGTAGCAGAGATACTGTAACGTGCCCCTACTTCGTCAACATGATCCGTGAACTCGCCAGATGTTGCATCGATATCCCTCGTCTGCAAACGGATATTCCTGCCCTCCTTCATTCCTTGATAGGCCTTTGTTGTCTGACCGCCAAAGACCACCATGGAATTAGAGAGGAAACGTTCACTCTGCTTCAGGTTGGCATTGATGAGTCCATTACCGGCACCCAGAAGGACGATGAGCATGAAGATACCCCACGCCACAGCGAAACCTGTGAGCGTGGTGCGCAGTTTATTACGCCGTGCTGTCTGCCATATTTCTGTAAGTATATCTCGCATAATCTTCTAGTATTTCTAGACAGTCTAGATTCTCTAGTCTATTTCATCAGTCCGCCACTGCCGAATGGTGAGGCATCGTGGTTCAAGTTCTCTTCGATTTGTCCAATCACACCGTCTTTGATATGCACAATCTTGTTCGTCTCGTTGGCCACACCACTTTCATGGGTCACCACAACGATAGTCATACCCTCATCCTGATTCAGGTGCTTCAGCAACTGCATCACTTCGACACTAGTCTTTGAATCCAATGCACCCGTAGGCTCATCGGCAAGGATGATTTGCGGCTTGGTAATCAAAGCACGGGCAATAGCTACACGCTGACGCTGTCCACCAGAGAGTTCGTTGGGGTAATGCTCCGCCCAATCCAGAAGACCTAGACGTTCCAGATATTCCAGAGCAAGGGTGTGCCGCTTTTTACGCGACACCCCTTGATAAAAAAGTGGCAACTCAACATTTTCTACTGCTGTTTTAAATGATATCAAGTTAAACGACTGGAAGATAAAACCTATCATTTTGTTGCGATATTCGGCAGCACGGGTCTCGGAGAGGTTCCAGATGGGAACACCTGCGAGTTCGTAGGTACCTGAGTCGTAGTTGTCAAGAATACCTAATATATTTAATAAGGTACTCTTACCTGAGCCTGATGCTCCCATGATGCTGACGAACTCTCCCTTCGCTATGTCAAGGGATATACCCTTCAGCACGTGGAGCGGCTGTGCACCCTGATAGGTTTTGTTGATGTCTTTTAAATGTATCATGAAAATAAACTTTTACCTTAGTTTTATCCATTTGACGTTGTTACCTCACCAGAAGTTGCAACATATGCATCTTTAACATCTTCTAACGTGATACCTAACAATTGCATCTGTCGGAAGAGTTCTGGCAAGCGTTCTTTCATGAATTCCTTCTTACGTTCCTTGAGAATCTGCTTCTTCGCTCCTTTCGTCACAAAGTAGCCGAGTCCCCTCTTATTATATATAATGTTCGCACGAGCCAACTCTTCATAAGCCTTGACGGCAGTGTTGGTGTTCACCTCCAGTAGGACAGCATACTCTCTGACAGAGGGGATGCGATCGTCATCCTTGTAGGTGTCTGCGAGAATCTCATCACAGAGGCGGTCCGCCATCTGGATATATATCGCTTTATCATTTGTAAAATTCATACGTTCAACCATTTATTATTAATCACCTGCATGCGGGTAAACAGCTTATACGAAGCCCAGTAGTGGATGGGAATGAGGAGAGTGACCACCGTGTTAAGGATATAGAAGAAGGGATGGAAGGTTTGGTTATATGTACTGGTCTTCTCGTCCCAGGTGCCCGTGATGAACTCGATGTTCATGCTGTTCCAGTCTATCTGGTTTAGAAGCATTGTCAGCAAGATGGCGACAAGAACTATCGTGCAGCTGGTCAGCAGGAACTGCTGGCGACGGAACAGGGTGCCACCCACAATATAGAGCGAGTGGATATAGAATACCCAGGCGAAGAGCATCCATGCCATCTGCCAATGCTCCTCGGGGGCAGGGCCAAGAATACTTCTTTCAAACAGGGCAGGGCCCCAAATCACGAAGCGACCCGTCAGCCAGTCAACGAACATGCGCAGGGCATCGGCCAACAGATAGGCACCAATGGTGATGACAGCCAGCCAGACAATGGAGAGCAACAGGTTGATGGTGTATTTCTCCAGATTGGACACGGGCCAAAGCAGGAAAGCCGAACGCTTGCGGGTGTCCTTCATGCCTGAGAAGAGGAAACTGGCACCGAAAAGCATTGAGAAGCAGAAGAAGATGACGCCGAAGGTAACTGTGCTCTGTACATGATAGGTATAACGCGTGATAGCCTCCTTCATTGGAAAGCTACTTATGATGGTGTCGTATTGCATTCCCTGCACACGGGTGAAGAACAGGTTGGCCATAAACATGACGAGGGTAAAGATGCCGAAGAGGCGAATCCACGTCTTGCGCAGTACGAGGAACTGGCACTTCAGTGCCTGACCGAATCTTGTTGTATTGAAAGTACTCATAATTCTTAATTCGTTTAAATCCGTTTAATCCGTTGTTTCTTTTATAGCACTGGTCCTGTTTTTGGGGTTGTCTTGTAGTTAAACAGGAGTTCAAGGTTCACCTGCGTCTCAGCATCACCCTCCTGGCGACGGGTGATGACGGCATTACCTTGCAGAGTAGGCTCAGCATAGAGAACGCTATCGTCCATTTGCTGGGGTGTACGGTATTCGAAGGTGTACGCATCCTGAATCTCCTGCATCGAGGCATTCAGCAACACACTGTGTCTGTCGAGCATCACGATGTGGTCCAACATCTGCTCTACATCGTGAACCTGATGGGTTGAGATGACTACGGTGCGCTCCTCCGTCATGTGCTGGGCAATGACCTTACGGAACTGCGACTTCGAAGGGATGTCCAGTCCATTGGTAGGCTCGTCCATCAGCAAGTACTTGGTGTTGGTAGCCATAGCGAAGGCGATATAAGCCTTCTTGCGCTGACCCATCGAGAGTTCACCCAGGCGTACATCGGCAGGCAGTTCGAAATCTGCCAGACAACCCTGCAGAATCTCGTCAGAGAAATTGGGGTAGAAGGGCTTGTAGAGTTTAACATACTCAGAAAGGCAGATGGCAGGCATCTCGAACTCCTCCGTCACAAGAAAGATGTCGCGCAGCATCTCAGGTTGTCTTTTGTGTGCTGCAATGCCATCACAACTTACACTACCATGAGAGGGACGAAGTATACCTGAAAGCAGATAAAGTAGCGTCGACTTACCCGTTCCGTTCTTGCCGAGCAGTCCATAGATACGATTCTCTTCCAACTGAAGTGAGAAGCCATCGAATACAAGTGTCTTCTGACCCTTGTAATGAAAACTGATGTTCTGTACGTTAATCATACGTCTTTTTCTTTTATGAATATTACTTGTTGTACTCTGTATTAGTGTACCACTTTAATAGTACACTGCAAAAGTAGTAGTTTTATTCTTTCCCACCAAACTTTTCCGCGACTTTTTTCATCAAAAAGCAAAATTTAACATTTCTACCTTATTAAATATATTTAAAAGGGAGCATTCCTAACGGCTTTCGTCGAACAATTCGTACGACATTGGAAAATTATTCCGTCCTACAGTAAAGATATTTCAAATTTATTGATTACTTTTGCGCCACTTTAAACCAAAACATGTATGAAAACTATTTATATCAACCGACTATCTATCATTGTTGTTTTCCTCTTGTTGATTTGCATGACACTTCATGCCTTGACTCAAAACCAAGGGAAGGACACTACGGGTATTCGATTACTTAATGATGTCCGAAAATATTTCAATTCCGACAATGAAGGAGCTTTCTATATAGCAGCCGAAAAGTATCGTGAACATTATCTGAACGCAGGAAATACACATCTCTATTATAAGGGATGGGAGCATGAGATTCTTTACGACGTCAATCACAATCACTTCTATCGTGCCATGCGCAAGACATCCTTGATGCATAATGATATGAAAAAACGCAAAGCGGAGGATGAATACTATAGCGCCACACATCTGCGAGGCATCATCTACTCACTACGCGGTAACATCACCCTCGCCCATCAGTATTTTGAGAAAGCATTGGAAGAGGTAGATCATTCACAACCTGTCAATCTCATCAACATCTATTTCGACCTCGCCAACATCGAAATGGACACACAGCCTCAGGAGGCAATGAAGCATCTGAACTGTGCCATTGATATCATTAAGGCGAATAATGGTAAATACGAATACAGCGACGCTATCGGCTTCAAAGTCATTGTCGCCTTTGCCATGCGCGACTGGGACACATTGCAGCAATCCTATCAAGAATATATGCAATTGAAAGAGTCATTAGGTAATGACTTCAGCACCACTTATTACCAATACGCAAAAATCTGCAAGAACGTGGCCGACCACCATTACGGTGAGGCCATCCGACTCACCAACTTGTTGACCAACACAACCGATCAATATAAATTCCAGACGGAGATCTATGAAATTGCCGGCGACACCATCAATGCATTTAAGTCACAAAAACGCTATCAAGCAGTGAAAGACTCCGTCAACAATCTCATTATGAGTGAGGAAATGGTAGGTTCTGCTAACGATCTCGCCTTAGCAGAGATGCAGAACGAGGAATGCAGCAAACGTTCGAATCGCATGAAATGGAGCTTTCTCGCATTGATTCCCATCGCCTGTCTCATGCCTGTTGCAGCCTGCCAGTGCCACAAGCGGAAATACACCAAAAAACTACAACAACAAAACCAAGAGTTGAAGGTTGCCCGAGACAAGGCACAGGAAGCAGAAAGAATGAAAGTCAATTTCATCCAGAACATGAGCCATGAGGTACGTACACCCCTGAATATCATCAGTGGATTTGCTCAGGTAATCAGTGATCCTGATGCAAACATAAGCGAGGAAGAAAGGGCACAAATTGCAACCCGTATTGCAAACAGTACCAATAGCATAGTCAATATTATCAACGAAATCCTAGACATTTCCGGAAAGGAGAGTGTTCTTTATATTGACAAAAGCGACCTCGTCGGCTGTAACGAACTTGCCAAACAGATACTACAACCCTTTGAGAAAAATGAAAAAGAACACCATTTCCGTTTTGAGAGTAGGCTAAAAGACAATTATAAAATCAAAACAAATGTTCAGGAGGTAGAGAAAATTCTCAACAACTTACTGAACAACGCCTGCAAATTCACCAATCAAGGCCTTATCACGTTGTCATGCTACCATGATGATGTCGAGAATGAGATGGTATGCTTCAGTGTCTCTGATACAGGAAAGGGCATCAAAGAAGGAGAAGAGGAAAAAATCTTTGAGCATTTCTATAAGATAGATGCCTATAAGGAAGGAGTAGGCCTGGGACTTCCTCTTGCTCGCCGGGTGGCACGTCAGATGGGTGGTGACGTATTACTCGACACGACCTACAAAGGAGGAAGTCGTTTTGTTCTAAAACTTCCCAAAGAATAATCAGGCACGCTGATCGGCACCCCACATCATCTTCTCGCGCAACGTATGGAAATAGCGTTGTCCGGTGCGCTTCACGACCTTCACTTTATAGGGGGCTTTGCGAAGCGTCAGACGGGTGTTCTCTTTGCAGTTCTCCGAGCGACCGTCGAGGGCGACAAGGAAATTATGGGAACGGCTTTCCACAGTCAGACAGACCTCTGCATTGTCTGGAATTACAATAGGACGGATATTCAATGAATGAGGAGCGACTGCGGTAATAGAGAAGACACTGGTTCCCGGCACGATAATCGGACCGCCCACCGACAAGGAATAAGCCGTAGAACCCGTCGGTGTGCTGACGACCAGTCCGTCTGCCTGATAGGTGGTCAGGTAATCGCCGTTTACCGTGACACGAATAGCTATCATCGATGCATTGTCGCGTTTAAGAACAGCCACATCATTGAGCGCACAACAATATCCCGTCAATGGGGTACCTTCCGTCTCCACAGCTATAGCAGCACGCGTCTCAATGGAATAGTCGCCCTCATAGACAGCATCGATGATATGTTCTATCTCACTGGCACTGATGTCGGCAAGAAAACCCAGACGGCCCATGTTAATACCCAAGATAGGAATCTGTTTGTCACCCACCATACTGGCAGCACGAAGGAACGTTCCGTCACCTCCCATCGAAATGACAAAATCAGACTCAAAGTCCGGACCGTCGAAGACTTTATCCACCTTAACGCCTACGTGTTGGGTATTTACTAAAAAGTTGTAGAAATTCCGTTCTATACACACATCTGCCTTACGCCCAGAAAGGCAAGCCAGAATTTTCAGGATAGAGGCCGACTTCTTGGGCTGATAGATGTTGCCGAAAATGGCAAAACGTAGTTTTCTTGAGGTCATATCGTCGCTATTTTATCGCAAAGATACAAAATAAAGTGAAAAGTGAAGCGTGAAAAGTGAAAAATATTTCTTATCTTTGCAAAATAAATAATCATGACTATGACTAAACTAAGTGTAAACATCAACAAAGTTGCCACTTTACGCAATGCCAGAGGAGGCAATAACCCCGACGTACTCGCCGTTGCACGTGATGTGGAAATGTTCGGTGCCGAGGGCATCACCGTACATCCCCGACCCGATGAGCGTCATATCCGCTATCAGGATGTACGTGACTTGAAACCACTGATTACCACAGAGTTCAATATTGAAGGAAATCCCATCGACTCCTTCGTCAGCCTAGTGCTGGAAGTAACGCCCAAGCAGGTGACCTTGGTGCCTGATGGCCATGACCAGATAACTAGTAACCATGGCTGGGACACCATAGAGAACAGGACTTTCCTGACGGACATCTGTAAAACGTTCAGAGAAGCTGGTATCCGTACTAGCATCTTTGTTGACCCAGATCCCAAAATGGTGGAAGGAGCAAAGGCATGTGGAGCCGACCGCGTGGAGCTCTATACAGAGCCTTATGCGTCAGGGTATGCGGCTGACCGTGTGACTGCCATCGCTCCATTCATCGCTGCTGCCGAGGAGGCAAAGAGAGTAGGACTGGGACTCAATGCAGGACACGATCTCTCTTTGGAGAACCTTCATTATTTCCATGAAATGATTCCATGGACGGATGAGGTAAGCATCGGGCATGCCCTTATCTGCGATGCCCTTTATCTGGGACTCCAGGAAACCATCAAGCGTTATCTGCAAGCATTAAAATAAATCACAAATCAGCATATGAAAAAGGTATATGTTTTCTTGGCAGACGGCTTCGAGGATGTCGAGGCGCTGATTCCTATTGACGTATGGCGTCGTGGAGGAATCGATGTGACTACTGTCAGTATTATGGGTGACTATATGGTAGAAACTGCTCATGGAGTACGTATCATGGCCGATACGCTAATAGAGGATGTGGATGTCAGCGATGCCGACCTACTTTTCCTGCCTGGCGGAATGCCTGGTGCTACGAACCTCTACAACAACCAACAAGTCTGTGATGCCGTCAAAGCACAGGCAGAGAAAGGAAAGAATGTTGCCGCCATTTGTGCCGCACCTGCTGTTGTCCTGGCTCAACTAGGTATCCTCGACAACAGAAGAGCCACCTGTTATCCTGGCTTTGAAGAGATGCTGACAAAGGCTACCTACACAGGAGGACTGATCACCGTGGACAAGAATATCACCACAGGAGAAGGTCCTGCTGCCGCATTCCCGTTTGCCTATGAGTTGTTAGGACAACTTGTTGATACGCAGACTGCAAACCAAATTGCGGAAGGTATGCGTTTCAAGCATTTAATGGAGTCGAAATAGTACCCATGGATTATATCATTATCGTAGCAGGAGGTAAAGGACTGCGTATGGGAGGTGAAATACCCAAACAGTTCCTTCCCATCGGTGGGCGCCCTATTTTGATGCGCACGCTGGAACGATTTCATGCCTGTTCAAAAGATTTGCAAATCATTCTGGTATTGCCAAAAGACCAACAAGACTATTGGTTGCAGCTATGCAAGGAGTATGATTTCAAGGTTAACTATCAGATGACTGATGGAGGAGAGACACGATTTCACAGTGTCCAGCATGGCCTCGCCTTGATTCCCGACGATGCTGAGGGTGTAGTCGGCGTTCACGATGGAGTGCGTCCTTTCCCTGCCATTGAGGTTATCCGCAACTGCTACGAGACGGCAAGAACCACCAAGGCTGTCATTCCCGTCATTCCCGTGGTGGAGACATTACGCCACATCGAAGAAGGCACCAAGCCACGTGGGAATTATCGCCTTGTACAGACTCCCCAGTGTTTTGATATCCAACTACTGAAAGCAGCGAACAAACAGCCATATAACGACAACTTCACTGACGATGCCTCCGTCGTCGAAGCCTATGGACGAAAAATCACACTAGTGGAGGGAAATCGCGAGAATATCAAGATAACCACTCCTTATGACATGATAGTGGCAGAGGCACTGATAACATGACGGATATTCTGCAACAAGACATCCAATATCTGCCAGGCGTAGGACCTAACAGAAGGAAGATGCTCAGTCAGGAGCTGGGCATAGAGACCTATGGCGACTTATTGCAGTACTATCCCTATAAGCACGTAGACCGCAGCCGGCTCTACAACATCCATGAATTGACAGGTGACATGCCTTTCGTACAGGTTAAGGGTCATATCCTCAGTTTCGAGACATTCAAGATGAGTGCTCGCAAGGAACGGGTTGTTGCCCACTTCACTGACGGTACAGGACGCGTGATGGACCTTACCTGGTTTAATGGCGGGAAATATGCCAAGCAGCAATACAAAATAGGAACAGAATATGTGGTTTTCGGACGTCCGAATGTCTATAACGGTCGCATCAATGTCACTCATCCCGATATCGACATAGCCGATAAACTGGAACTCTCCACCATGGGTATGCAACCCTACTACAACACAACGGAGAAGATGAAGAAGAGTGGACTGAACTCCCGTGCCATCGAGAAACTCACCAAGACGATACTCGACGTCATCAAAGATCCACTGCCAGAGACCCTTCCCGACTTCATCACCGGTCACCTGCACCTCATGAGTCGTGATGAGGCATTGCGAAAGATTCACTATCCCCAAGACACCAAGGAACTGGAACGAGCTCGTGTCCGATTAAAGTTCGAAGAGCTCTTCTACGTTCAACTCAACATACTCAGATATGCCAGTGACCATCGTCGCAAATACAGGGGGTATATATTCTCCAAGGTAGGCAACTACCTCAATACTTTCTACCATGATTACCTGCCCTTCCAACTGACAGAGGCACAGAAACGGGTCATCCGTGAAATCCGTAAGGACACAGCCAGTGGGCGGCAAATGAACCGGCTATTGCAAGGCGATGTCGGTTCAGGGAAAACCCTCGTCGCACTGATGGCTATGCTCATCGCTTTGGACAATGGTTATCAGGCCTGCATCATGGCACCCACAGAAATCCTTGCGGAACAACATCTCCAGACCATCCAAGACTTCCTAAAAGGAATGGACATCCGTGTGGAACTATTGACTGGTATCGTTAAAGGAAAGAAACGGCAAGACGTGCTGGACGGACTTCTGGACGGAAGCGTACAGATTCTTGTCGGTACCCATGCCGTCATCGAGGACACAGTACAGTTTGCCCGTCTTGGTATGGTCATCGTCGATGAGCAGCATCGCTTCGGCGTAGCCCAACGGGCCAAGTTATGGAGCAAAAGCATCAATCCTCCTCATGTCTTAGTGATGACCGCCACGCCTATCCCACGTACCCTTGCCATGACCCTCTATGGCGATCTGGATGTAAGTGTCATTGATGAACTGCCACCAGGTCGTAAACCTGTGGTCACCACCCATGTCTTCGACCGCAGCATGCCGTCACTTTATGACAGTATACGAAACCAGATACGACAAGGCAGACAGATCTATATCGTTTTCCCACTCATCGAGGAAAGTGAGAAAATTGATCTCAAAAACCTGGAAGACGGCTTCGAAGTGTTAACACAGGTCTTCCCTGAATTCCGCCTGAGTAAGGTACACGGCAAGATGAAACCCAAGGACAAGGAAGATGAAATGCAACGTTTCGTGAAAGGCGAGACGCAAATGCTTGTAGCCACTACAGTCATTGAGGTAGGAGTCAACGTACCAAATGCCTCCGTCATGATCATTATGGAAGCACAACGCTTCGGGCTCAGCCAGCTACACCAGTTACGCGGACGAGTCGGAAGAGGTGCTGATCAGAGCTATTGTATCTTGGTCACCAACCATCAGTTGAGCGAAGACACCCGTAAGCGCATTGACATCATGTGTGAGACCAACGACGGCTTCCGTATTGCCGAGGCAGACCTGAAACTTCGAGGACCTGGTGACTTGGAAGGCACCCAACAGAGCGGTATGGCCTTCGACCTGAAAATAGCAGATATTGCCCGTGACGGACAACTCGTACAGATGGCTCGCGACGAGGCACGAGTAATCATTGAAGACGATCCGGAATGCTGTTCTGAAAAGTACATGATGTTGTGGAATAGACTTAAACAATTAAGGAAAACAAATATTAACTGGGCAGCCATTTCTTAACGTAAAGTGTTAAATAACACACAATTATTGTTAACGCACACCGTATTTCCTTTGCTGTTTACAAAATAATTATTACCTTTGCAGCGTTTATTTCCGAAAGGGAACTATTTGCAAACAGAAAGAAATTAATTATCTATGTTTATTAAAAAACTTAAGACCATTGTAATTCTGACAGTAGCAGCAACCTTCTCTCTCCCGATGATGGGACAAGACTTGTTAGCGCGTCAAGCCCCTATTGATCGTAAGATGAAAGCCGTCGACAGCATGGCTCTCCATAGACTTATTCAAGCAGAAAGATATGATTCTCCAGCCGCTGACCTGTATAACGACTGGAATAACAGATATGCCCACAAGGCAAGCGTATTACCTGATACATTCCGTATCGACCTGAGAGGCTTCCACATGCCCACTACCAGCCGTGTGCTGACCAGCAACTTCGGTGCTCGCTGGGGACGCCAGCACAAGGGTCTGGACATCAAGGTATATATTGGTGACACTATCCGTGCCGCTTTCAGTGGTAAGGTACGTATCGTAAGATATGAGGGAAAAGGATATGGCAAGTACGTTGTCATCCGCCACTATAACGGACTGGAGACCATCTATGGTCATATGTCCAAGCAACTCGTTACAGAAGAGCAGGAAGTTCGTGCCGGTGATCCTATCGGATTAGGCGGTAACACAGGTCGTAGTACCGGTTCTCACCTGCACTTCGAAACCCGCCTTTGCGGTATTGCTTTGAATCCTGCCTTGATGTTTGACTTCAAGAATCAGGATGTTGTAGACGACTATTATGTATTCCGCAAGTCAACTTATAACCGTGAGTCTGCTGAGGCAACTCGTCTGCGTGGCGTAGGTGGCAAGGCTGTCAATGGTGATTTGGACATCCCGCAGCAGTCCTATGCTTCTGCACAGCCTGCAACGACCAAGGCTCCCAAGACCCACTCCACCCGTTTCCACAAGGTGTCAAAGGGTGAGACAATCTCCTCTATTGCCCGCAAGCGCGGTATGACGGTAAGTGCCATCTGTAAGTTGAATCACATCAAGACAACCACAAAGATCCGTCCTGGACAGATCCTCAGATACAATTAACCAACAACCCTTCACAGCGTGAGGCTGTTGACCAAAAAAGTCTAAATGAAACAGAAAATTATCTTTTGCATCTTACTGATGCTTCTATCCTCTATGGATGTCGCATTGGCAAAGGGCAAGAAAAAGAAAGCAAAGAAAATCCAAAGGACAGAGACCGTCTATGAAGAGATCGACAACTTCGATTTCCTCTATGCTGACGGCTATGATACCAATATCAGCTTTGCCTCTACGGATGACATCCTCAGTCAGGCAACCTCACTGATTGGCTCACGTTATCGCAGTGGCAGCAAGGGTCCCTACACCTTCGACTGTTCTGGTTTCACCAGTTATGTGTATGGACAGAACAATATCTCCATTGGCTGTTCCTCCCGTGACCAGTATGCCCGTAACATTCCTATTCGCCGTAATGAGATGCAGTCTGGCGACTTGGTATTCTTCACCAGCCCCAACTCAGGTCATAACGTCGGACATGTAGGTATCGTCATGGACTATGACCCCATCACGGACTCCTTTACATTTATCCACGCCAGCAGCAAGGGCGGTGTGAAGATCAGCCACTCTACTGATGGTAATTATACACGCCGCTATATCGGTGTACGTCGTGTAGCAAAATAAAAAATGAAAGCAAGACTTTTTCTATCAGCAATATTAGCAGGTTACACAGTAGCCTGCTTTTCTGTTACCTCCGATACCATTACCGTCGCCATGACGGGTGATATCATGATGGGAACGACCTACCCTGGTATCTCACTGCCTCCCAAAAACGGCACAGAAGTATTCAAAGACGTAAAACCTTACCTTCAGCGTGCAACTATCACGGTAGGTAATCTGGAAGGTACGCTCTTGGACGGAGGCAAGAGCACGAAGGGTAGCGGCCCTAACAGCTATTCCTTCCGTACCCCCACTAGCTACTCCCATCTTTTGAAAGAGGCAGGCTATGACTTCTTGAGTATGGCGAATAACCATGCCAACGACTTTGGTGCAGAAGGTATCGCCAGTACAGAGAATCAACTGACCCAACAGGGTATCAAGTTCGCTGGTATCAAAGGACATGTAGAGTCGGCTGTCGTAGTCCGCAACGGCATCAAGTTCGGCCTGTGTGCCTTCGGACATAACCAATACACACTGAAACACCGTGACCTACAGACGGTAAAACGCATCATTGACGACCTGAAGAAGAAGTCGGACATTATCATCGTCTCCTTCCACGGCGGTGCTGAGGGACGCACGAAGAACCACCTGCCACAAGGTGCCGAGAGTTTTCTGGGTGAGGATCGCGGTTCCCTTCGTGAGTTTGCCCATTTCTGTATAGACAACGGAGCAGACGTCGTCTATGGTCACGGCCCTCATGTCGTGCGTGCCACCGAAGTCTATAAGGGACGTTTCATCGCCTATAGCCTGGGTAATTTCTGTACCCCCTACGGCATGAGCCTCGCAGGCATCTCCGCCTACTCTCCCGTCGTCGAGATTAAGATTGACAAACAGGGACGTTTCCTCAACGGAAAGATTCACTCTTTCCTTCAGCAGAAAGGCATTGGCCCCCGCAAGGATGCCAACCAAAGTGTGGCCCGTGAGATGATGAACCTCACCAGCACAGACGTCCCCCATAGCGAAGCCACTATCGACCGCAACGGCAACATCCGGTTGAAATAGCCCACTATCGGAGCATAATACCCGTGAAGATACGCCCTGAGTTGATGCCTAAACGGCGGGCAGAGAAATAATCTTGGTATTGCAGATAGGTACAGATACCCGAAAGACAGATATCCTTGACGCCCATCTCCTCTAACTGCAGACGGTTACACATCGGAAGGTCGATGTGCCATTTAACATATTGATGACTGATGGCAGGCATATTGAAACCTGCATCGGCAAACTGCTGGTAAACTTCATCGCCCACCTCAAAACTCTCTAAGGAAATACCTGGACCTATCACAGCTTTCAGTTGGGAAGGCTCCGTGCCATAAGTGTCGTGCATCGCCTGAACGGCAGCATGGACGATTCGCTTCACCGTACCCCGCCATCCTGCATGGATAGCACAGACGGCATGATGCGCCTCGTCATATAACAAGACAGGTATACAGTCAGCGGTAGATACCCCGATACACAACTGAGAGGCATCCGTCATCACGGCATCCACGCCTTCAATAACCTCTTGCTGCGGACCGTCAATCCGCCGCACTTCCACGCCATGCACCTGATGGGGCATCACAATATAAGGCTCGTCAATCCCCAACAGATTGGCAAGTGCGCAACGGTTCTCCGCAATATGCACAGTCTCATCGCCACAATAGGCATTGATATTGAATGCAGCATAGTTACCCGTGCTGCATCCACCATGACGCGTGGTACTGAAAGCCACCACCCGTTCTCCGAAATCATAATAGGTAAGCTGTGGCCTAGTCATCCTCTTCGTCAAGGTCATCTAGATATTCAATATCTTCAAGGTCGTCCAGAGTATCTATATCTACCACTTCTATCTCCTCATCCTCGCCTTCGTCAGCCAGTTCCTGTGCAAAACGTGACATATCCTTGTCACGATGCACCAAGGTATCCTCCGCCATCACGGCAGCCAGCTTATTGCTCTCTGCATTCAGTTCACGCCACAGTACATCCTTCAGTTCGTCAAGTCCCATATTGGCAACTGCTGAGATAAACACCACAGGCAGGTCGTCAGGCAATGTCTCTTTCAGCATCTCGATGAGTTCTGTGTCCAACAGGTCGCACTTTGTGACAGCCAGAACACGGTGCTTCTCCAACAACTCGGGATTAAACTGGGCAAGCTCGTTAAGCAAAATCTCATACTCCCGCTTGATGTCGTCGGTGTCACCCGGCACCATAAACAACAACAGGGAATTACGTTCGATGTGACGCAGGAAACGAAGTCCCAACCCCTTGCCCTCACTGGCACCCTCAATGATACCGGGAATGTCAGCCATCACAAACGACTTATTGTCACGATACCCTACGATACCCAAGCTGGGCTCCATCGTGGTGAAGGGATAATTGGCTATCTTCGGACGCGCATTCGACAAGGCAGACACCAGCGTCGACTTACCCGCATTGGGAAAGCCCACCAGTCCGACATCAGCCAAGAGTTTCAACTCCAGAATAATCGTCATCTCCTGCATCGGCTCACCAGGTTGCGCATAACGTGGAGCCTGATTCGTGGCAGTACGAAACTGGAAGTTACCCAGTCCGCCACGACCGCCTTTCAGCAGTACGATTTCCTGCCCGTCGTAGGTGATGTCACAGACGTACTTTCCCGTCTCGGCATTATAGACGACCGTACCGCAAGGCACATCGATATACACGTCCTTGCCGTCCGTTCCATGACACTTGTCACGACCGCCATTACCACCATGCTCCGCAAAGATATGGCGCTCATAGCGCAGGTGAAGCAACGTCCAGTAGTTATGGTTACCGCGCAGGATGATGCTTCCCCCCTTGCCACCGTCGCCACCGTCAGGACCTCCGTTTGGATTATACTTCACATGACGGAGATGCATCGATCCCCGTCCGCCCTTGCCCGAACGGCATAGTATCTTGACGTAGTCTACGAAATTAGATTCCATCTACCACCTTTTGGATATCCCCAAAGATACGCTCCAAAGTACCCAATCCGTTAATATGATGATGCAGTCCTTCTTTCTTATACCACTCAATCAACGGCTGTGTCTGTGAGTGATACACCACCAGGCGCTTCTTGATGGTCTCCTCGTTATCGTCGGCACGGCCACTCTCCTGACCTCGCTTGATGAGACGAGTCATCAACTCATCCTCTGGCACATCCAGTTCCAGCATCGCAGCCACCTTGTCGCCACGTTCCTCCAGCATCTTCTTCAACGCCTCAGCCTGTGGGATGGTACGGGGGAAACCGTCGAAGATAACACCCTTGTGCTCCCTGCCGAAAGCATCGTAGACACTGGCAAGAATGCTGATCATCAACTCGTCTGGAATCAGATTACCCTTATCAATATAACTTTGGGCTGTCTTTCCTAGTTCAGTACCCTTTTTAATCTCTGCACGAAGCACATCACCGGTGGAGATATGCTCCAGTCCATATTTCTCAATCAGCAGATCACTCTGTGTTCCTTTTCCAGAGCCCGGGGCTCCAAAGATTACAATATTCTTCATTTCTTTTCCTGATTATATTTAGTTTTTGCTATCAATCCTCTTTCAACGAGAAAATCTCCCTTAGTCCACGACCCTGTTGGTCGTAGTCCAGTCCATAACCCACAATAAAATCGTTGGGAATGGAGAATGCGGCATACTCGATATCCAGTTTCTCCTCCAGTTTCTCCGGTTTGATGAACAGCGTACAGATATGGATGGACGCTGGTTTCTGGAAAGACAGAGAGTTCAGCATCTGACGCATCGTACGACCTGTATCCACAATATCCTCCACGATGACTACGGTACGACCCGTAAGGTCGACATTCAGCCCAATGACCTCCTTGACCTTTCCTGTAGAGACCACACCCTCATAGGAGGCAAGTTTCACAAAGGATATCTCACAAGGAATCGTCATCTCACGAATCAAATCGGCAGCAAACATAAACGAGCCGTTAAGGACACACAGCAATAGCGGATCCTTACCCTCCAAGTCCTTACTCAACTGTTGTGCCACCTCTTTCACACGCTGTTTGATTTCGGCTTCCGAAATAGAAGTCTCAAACGTTTTGTCCTTGATTTTAACGATACTCATAGTGCCTTATTTACTAATTTGCCACAAAATTACAAATTTTTCCCCAAAGAATAGCTATGGATTAGTATATTTTTCTTATTTTTGCAGTTGCAATGAAAATATTCACCAGTGCTCAAATCAAAGAGCTTGACAGATACACCATCGAACACGAGCCGATACCCAGCATCGATTTGATGGAACGTGCCGCCAAGGCACTGACGCGCGCCATCACTGATGGATGGAACAATTCCGTACCCGTTATTGTCTTTGCCGGACCAGGCAACAATGGTGGCGACGCACTCGCAGTGGCCCGTATGTTGGGCGAACTCAACTACCATGTGAGTGCCTATCTCTTCAATATCAGTGGACATCTCGCCGAGGAATGCGCCGCCAACAAGAAACGACTCATCGAATCGAAGCGTGCCAAGGACTTCATTGAAGTCACACAGGAGTTCGACCCGCCACGTCTTGAAAAAGGCATGCTGGTGGTCGACGGACTTTTCGGCTCCGGCCTCAACAAGCCGTTGGCTGGCGGATTCGCCTCCCTGGTAAAATACATCAACGCCTCTCCTGCAGAGATCGTATCTATTGACGTACCCTCCGGACTGATGACAGAGGACAACACTTATAATGTCCGTGCCAATATCATCCGCGCCAACCTCACACTGACCCTCCAGCAACAAAAGCTCGCCTTCCTCTTCCCCGAGAACCAGCAGTTCATCGGCCAGTTGAAAGTGCTCGACATCCGACTGAGTCAGGAGGGCATCGAGAAGATAGAGGCTAACTATACCGTCTTGGAAGAGTCAGAGATACGCCCGCTATTGATAGGACGTGACACCTTTGCCCATAAGGGACAGATGGGACATGCCCTGATGATTGCAGGAAGCTACGGCATGGCAGGAGCAGCCATACTGGCCACCCGTGCCTGCCTACGCTCTGGCGTCGGAAAGGTGACGGTCCATACTCCCAAGATGAATAGGGAGATTCTGCAGATTTCCGTCCCAGAGGCCGTACTACAGTTTGACCCTGAAGAGACCATCTTCTCTGAGGCTGTAGACACTGAAGACTTTGACGCATTAGGCATCGGACCGGGACTGGGACAGAGCGAGACGACAGCCATTCCGCTGATTGCACAGCTGCGCCGTACCACCTGTCCTATCGTTGCCGATGCTGATGCACTGAATATTCTTGCCAGTCACCGTGCCTGGGTCCAGCAATTGCCCAAGGGCATCATCCTGACACCTCATGTCAAGGAGTTCGACGGCATGGAAGGACACTCTGCCGACAGTTATGAGCGACTGACCAAGGCACGCCATCTGGCAGAACAGCTGCAAGGATACGTTATCCTCAAAGGACGCTATACGGCTATCTGCATGCCCGACGGACATGTGCTCTTCAACCCGACAGGCAATGCCGGAATGGCAACGGCCGGTAGCGGCGACGTGCTCACTGGTATCCTCACGGCACTCCTGGCCAGAGGCTACAAGCCTGCTGACGCCTGCGCCGTAGGTGTCTACCTGCACGGACTGGCTGGCGACTTGGCGGCACGTGACCTCGGAGAAGAGAGCCTGATAGCCGAAGACATCATCCGTTACATCTCACGCGCTTTCAAACGACTGAAGGAATAAGTCATGAGACACTGGAAAGCCCTTACCACCTTTGCATTGTTACTATGGAGTGTGACTATCTGGTCACAGCCCGTATCCTCTTCTGCATTACAAGAGGGCAAGGTGCCCGAGGGAACAGTCTATTACCTGCCCAAGACCGCTTTCCATTTCCATCTCCTGATAGAGAAGACCGACTATACCCCTGGCCTCTTCGCCAAGTATGCCGAGAAATACCTCCATCTCCAGCATATCAGTCAGGAAAGACAAGTGAACCACCGGCTCATTGACTTCCAACTCAGTCAGACGGGAGTCCGCGACACCTCCAAATGCTTTATCGTCAACCTGAAAGGCAAGAGTGCGACATCGGAAATCAAACTCAGCGACGACGGCGTCCTGCTTGCCGTCAACGACACACCGATGACCGTCAAGTCCCACAAGCCCTTTGTGGCAGCAGCCAAGAAGCGTCCTGTCGACCCGATGAGATACCTCAGCGAGGAAGCCTTGGCTGCAGGCAGCATGGCGAAAAAGGCAGAACTGACAGCACTCCAGATGGCAGAACTGAAAGAGCATCGCCAGTTGCTGATTACTGGAGAGGCAGAGGAGATGCCCTCCGACAGAGCCCAACTGCAACTGATGCTTGACGAGATAGACAAGACATACGACGCATTGCTGTCGCTCTTCATTGGAGTCACTGAGTGCGATACCACAGAACAGGCATTCACCCTCTGTCCTGACAAGGAGATGAAACGCGAAGTCATCTTCCGCATCAGCAGGCAACAGGGACTGGTCGACAAAGACGACCTCTCCGGCATCCCCTTCTACCTGACCTTGGAGGACCTGCACCAACAGTCTCAACAGCAATACGACTTCCCCGAGAACAAGAAAGACGGCGGCTTCTATACCAACATTCCAGGCTTCGCCCGCCTGACCCTCTATCGGGAAGACCAACAGCTGGCCACCTACGACTATCCCCTCGCCCAGTTTGGCTTCACAGAACTTCGTGGCGGTTTCCTCTTCAAGAAATATCCCACCCACCTGCGCCTCAACCCCATCACCGGTGCCGTTGAGAAACTGCAGGCGGAAATGCCCAAGAAGAAAGGGGAAGAAACTGAAAAACCAGAAGAATCTTTGTAATGACTTAATATCACAGAACGATGAAGTTAGTAAGCGCAGTGATCAAAGAGCGCATCTGCTACGTGGAGATGCAGAATGCCGACCATTTCAATTGCTTAAGCGAAGAGATGTGCCAGGAGTTAATGGAAAGCCTGCAGTATGGCTATGACCAGGAGTGTGTGGGCATCGTCATCAAGGCACAGTGTAGGAAAGGCGTATGGAGTGCGGGACACGACATCCGTGAGTTGCCACAGAACGGGAACGACCCGCTGGCCTATGACGTCCCGATGGAGAAACTGCTGCGAAAGGTACAGGAGACGGCTATCCCGGTCATTGCCTGTGTGGATGGCACGGTATGGGGCGGCGCCTGCGACCTCTGCCTGTCGTGCGACATGATTATCAGCTCCTCTACAGCTACGTTCGCCATCACTCCCGCCAAGATCGGCATCCCCTACAATGCATCGGGCATCATGCATTTCATCAACCAATTGGGACTGAACAAGGCACGTGAAATGTTCTTCCTTGCCACACCTATCAAGGCAGAGGACGCCCTGAACGTGGGACTGATCAACCGCATTGCCGAGCCCGACCAGCTGGAGAACGTGTTGGAAGAGCAATTCCTGAATCCCCTGCGCCGCAACAGCGTATTGTCCATCAGTGCCATCAAGCGACAGTTCCGTATCCTGAGCCGTGCCTCCTCAGTCATCTCCTCAGAGAGTTTCGAGCGCATCAACGCCTATCGCACACGAGTCTACAAAGGTGCTGACTATAAGGAGGGAATCAATGCGTTCCTGGAGAAGCGCACCCCAGTATATAAAGGAAAAGCCTCTGACTTGGATACCACCAAATAGTTGCATCCTTTTCTCTACCTTTCCCCTACCTTTCCTCGCAAGTACTTCGCGGTTATCTCGCAGGTAGCTTGCAGTAATCTCTATCCCCTAGGGTCTGAGAGATCTTAGAGCATCCTTAGAGGAACCCTAGAGCATCCATAGAGGAACCCTAGAGGAACCCTAGAGTTAACCTTGAGGTAACTGGGAGAAAACTGGGAGGCACCATAGAGTTGGTATAGACTTGGTATAGAGTTGGTATAGAGTTGATATAGACTTGACTTGGCTGTTTCAGCTTAAATAATCTGGACAATGGAAGCGTATTTAAGCCCTTAGCATTCTTAGTGCAAAGATACAACTTTTACTTGAAAATTGCAAGGCTTTTGCAGATTTATTTTGAAAGAATCGGAGGGGCTGTTGAATCAATAACAGATACATGAAGAAGCCTGGGAGATTTTCCCAGGCTTCCTGATAGATTACACGCCCATCACTGCCTTGACGAGCAGGAGGACGATAGGAATCGTAATGAGCAGGACACCGATGATGTCAATGATGATTCCTGAACGGATCATCTTGGTGATCGGTATCATACCCGACGCATAGACAATGGCGTTAGGCGGTGTAGATACCGGCATCATGAAACCTAAGGAGGAGGCCAGGGCGATACCTACTGCCACCGGGATGGGACTGAAGCCTAACGAGAGAGCCGTGCCGATGGCGATAGAGCCCATGAGGTTGATGGCTGCGGTATGAGAGGTGAACTCCGCCAGTAACAGGCAGGTGACACAGAAGAGCCCCACAAAAAGAACCTCTGACGGATTGCCGCCCAGCACATCCTTGATGCCGTTGCCTATCCAGTGCGACAGTCCTGTGGTGTACATCAGGCCACCCATGGCCAGGCCACCACCGAAGAGCAACAGCGTGCCCCACTCTATACCAGCCACGCCGTCCTTCCAGTCAAGTGTCATCTGACCTTTCTTCAGGTCGACGGGCAGGAAGAACAACAACAGTCCGCCCACCATAGCGGCGATGCTCTCAGGACAATGGCTGTCGTAGGCCTGCATAATCTCAGAATGCGGGCCGTGAATCAGACTCAGCACACTGGGAGCCACCCATAGCACGACAGCCGTCCCAAAGGCTATCAGCGTGTTCTTCTGGGCACGCGTCCATCCCCCTAATTCATCCACGCGACTGCGTATAAACTCCTTGGCGCCCTGAATATGACTGATGTCTGAAGGGAACATGCGCCACAAGACTACGTAGGCAACCAGGAAATAGAGCACCATAGCCACCACACCCCATATCATCCATTGGAAGAACGATACGGTAGGCGCCTGCGGTGCCAACTGGTCGAGGAAGCCCAGCATGATGATGTTTGGAGGCGTTCCGATAGGTGTCAACACACCTCCGATAGAACAGGCATAAGCCGTCATCAGCATCAAGCCTGTAGCGTATTTGTAGTTCTGAAGGTCTATCACCTTACCGTTGGCGGCCAACATGGTCCGGATGGCCTCTAGGAGACCGAGTGAAATGGGGAACATCATAGCCGCCGTAGCCGTATTGCTGATCCATCCGGAACACATCATACAGGCAATACCAATGGCAAGGAAGATGCGGCGAGGGGAGTCGCCCACCCATTTCATCGACATGATGCCATAGGCGATGCGCTTGTCCAGTCCGTTCACCATCATACCCTTTGCCAGCAAGAAACCACCCAGGAACAGGAAAATCATGGGGTTGGCAAAGTTGGAGAACGCCTTGTCAACAGGTGCCACACCCACGATGACGCAGAGCGTGGGACCTAGCAGCGAAGTGACAGGAATAGCCACTGGCTCGGTAATCCACCAGACGGCAATCAGCGACATGATAGCCAACAGGTGGTGAGCCTCATCTGACAACGCTTCGATGGGTAGCCACCAGAGGAAAACAGCCAATAATGGACCTACTATCGCACCGAAGACGCGCCTTTTGGTGTCAAAACTATCTTGTTTCATTTCCTATTTGATAAAAAAGCCCCGAACATTTGACGTTCGAGGCTTCTATGATACTAAAGGTCTATTAACCGAGCTTACCGTCAGAACCAAGTACGTTCACAATCTTGTGGATGTACATCTTCTTCATGTTCTCACGAGCGGGCTTCAGATACTGACGAGGATCGAAGTCTCCAGGATGCTCAGCAAGGTGCTTGCGGATAGCAGCAGTCATAGCCAGACGAGAGTCGGAGTCGATGTTGATCTTGCAGACAGCACTCTTGGCAGCCTTACGCAACTGCTCCTCAGGAATACCGATAGCAGCCTCCAGCTTACCACCATACTTGTTGATGGTCTCAACCTCTTCCATAGGAACAGAAGAAGAACCGTGAAGCACGATGGGGAATCCAGGAAGCTTCTTCTCAATCTCAGCGAGTACGTCGAATGCCAAGGGAGGTGGAACGAGTACGCCGTTCACCAATGTGCACTGCTCTGGAGTGAACTTGTGAGCACCGTGGCTGGTACCGATAGAAATAGCCAAAGAGTCGCAACCTGTGCGGGTAGCGAAGTCGATAACCTCCTCAGGCTTGGTGTAGTGTGACTCTGCAGCCACAACCTCGTCCTCGACACCAGCGAGTACGCCAAGCTCTGCCTCAACGGTTACGTCATACTGATGAGCATAGTCAACTACCTTCTTAGCGAGGGCGATATTCTCCTCATAAGGCAGAGAAGAACCATCGATCATCACTGAAGAGAAGCCCATGTCGATACAGTCCTTACAGAGCTCGAAGGTGTCACCGTGGTCAAGGTGAAGCACGATTTCGGGCTTTTCGCAACCCAGCTCCTTAGCATAAGCTACAGCACCCTCAGCCATGTAGCGGAGGATCGTAGCGTTGGCATAGTTACGGGCACCCTTGGAAACCTGCATGATAACAGGAGACTTTGTCTCAACAGCAGCCATGACAATAGCTTGCATCTGCTCCATGGTGTTGAAGTTGAAAGCGGGGATGGCATAGCCACCGGCTACTGCCTTCTTGAACATCTCGCGAGTATTGACGAGACCTAAATCCTTGTAATTTACCATAATTGTAATAACTTAATTATTTGTTGTATAACTTAAATCCTGACTGCAAAGATAGTTAATTCTTTTGGAATAAGAAAACAGAAAAGGCACGGATTACACAGATTTCACGGATTTTAAGTTTTCCGCGGTATCTCCGTAACCCGTGCCGTTAAAAATGCAAACTACGTGTTGCAATTAGATATTAGGCGAGTCCCATATCTTAGTTTTCGAACAGGCAACAGGAATTGTCTGGTTACCAATCTTCAGGATGAAGTCGCCTTCTTCCAATGTCCACTTACCATCAGCACCGACGAAGGCGAGGTTCTTGGCTGGCAACTGGAAAGTGACGGTCTTCACTTCGCCTGGCTGCAGTGCTATCTTCGTAAAGTCACGCAGGCGCTTGTTGTCAGGTACGACACTGGCGATGAGGTCGCTTGAATAGAGCAGCACTGCCTCTTTACCGGCACGGCTGCCCGTGTTCTTCACGTCGACACTAACGGTGAGGACATCATCAGCGGTGAACGAAGCCTTATCGACTTTCAGGTTCGAATACTCGTAGGTGGTATAGCTGATACCATAGCCGAAGGGCCACTGCAACGATACCTTCGCGTCGTAGTTATAGGCACCTGCCATTGTTCCTACTTCTTCTGAGACCTTGTAATCATAGGTATTCAGCGAGTTGATTTCACGAGGATAGGTATATGGCAGCTTGGCCGAGAAGTTAGCATCGCCAGCGAGGAGGTTGGCCAGTGCATCACCACCATAGTTGCCAGGAATCAGGATATCCACCACAGCCTTTGCCAATGGTTCGATATCAGCAATCAGACGGGGACGACCCTCATTCAGTACCAGAACGATGGGCTTACCGGTCTTGGAAAGTTCCTTCACGAGGTCACGCTGGTTCTTAGAGAGCCAGAGGTCTGTGAGGTTACCCGGTGTCTCAGTGTATGAGTTCTCACCAATGGCAGCTATGATGACGTCTGCCTGGGCAGCAGCGGCAACGGCTTTGTCGATTTCCGGCGCATTTTCATCGTAGTAGGCACCGTTCTCGTTGTAGGTCACGCCCTGCTCAAGGATGACATTCTCCTTACCGTATTTATTGCAGAGAGCCTCGTAGATGGTATTGTATTTCTCTGCAAGGTCTTCTGCCCTCGAGCCCTGCCAGGTGTAGCTCCATCCACCATGCAAGCATCGCATCTGGTTGGCATTAGGTCCAGTAAGCAGGATTTTCTTGCCCTTGGCCAGAGGCAGGATGTTGCCTTCGTTCTTCAGCAGCACCTCACTCTCCTCGGCAGCCTTCAGGGAAGCAGCAGCAAACTCGTCGCAACCAAACTTCTCGAAGCCTTTGCCACCAGTATTCGGTTCATCGAAGAGACCCAAACGATATTTTGCACGAAGGATACGACGCACGGCATCGTCGATACGATCCATCGACACCTTACCCTCGTTCACCAGTTCCTTCAGCAGGATGCAGAACTCCACGCTGTAGGGATCCATCGACATATCGATACCTGCGTTGATGGCAATACGGATAGCGTCTTTCTTATCCTTCGCCACCTTCTCACGGGTGTAGAGGTTGTTGATGTCTGCCCAGTCGGTAACGAGGAATCCGTCCCACTGCAGGTCTTCCTTCAACCACTTCGTGAGATATTCATAACTGGCATGAACGGGCACGCCATTCACGGAGCCTGAGTTTACCATCATCGTCAAGGTTCCTGCAAGAGCGGCGGCCTTGAAGGGTTCGAAATATTTCTCACGGATAATCTGTGGAGAGAGATAGGCAGGGGTACGGTCCTTACCGGTCCAAGGAGCACCATAGGCAAAATAGTGCTTGGTACTGGTTCCTACGTGGAAACGGTCGATATGATTGGGGTCGTCACCCTGATAACCCTTGACTTCAGCTACCACCATCTTCGAGTTTACGATGGCATCCTCGCCGAAACTCTCATAGACACGAGCCCAACGGGGGTCACGACTCAGGTCAACCACCGGATTATACACCCAAGGACAGTTGGCTGCACGACTCTCATAGGCCGTTATCTCAGCACCTCTGAATGCCAGGTCGGTATTGAACGAAGCACCGATATTGATAGGCTGCGGGAAGAGAGTTCCGCCTTGAACATAGGTCACACCATGATTGTGGTCGAGGCCATAGATATCAGGGATGCCGATATACTTCATCGACTTTTCCTGAATCAGCCGTATCCATTTCTGCCACTCTTCTACCTTGGGGGCACGGGTGCCAGGAGCATTCAATATCGAGCCCACTTTCCACTTCGAGATCAGCGTGTCGAGCATCACCTCATTGAGCTTCCAGGCTCTCTTGGTCTCCCCTTTATAGATGTCTACAGGGAATCCGCCTAGTTTGTCGATGATTTCCTGGTCCGTCATCTTCAGGATAGCCTGTGTTTCTTCGGCAGAACGACCATACTGCTGCATCACGCTGCGAACCTTCTCACGATCTACCTGAGCGTTCTCAACGGTCATCTTTCCGATGATGTCGAGGTTCAACTCAAGCATCTGCCCGATTTTCTCATCGAGAGTCATCCGCTTGAGCGTCTGCTCAACCTTTGCCTCTAACTGGGCATCACGGTGGATAGCAAGTTGTGCTGATGTTGTCGCAGCAGACAGCATCAGCACAACAGTTAGCATAGTATATCTCATCAGCTTACTTGTTCTCTTCCGGATCAATGACCTTCCAAACCAAGGCAGCCAGAGCGCCACCAACAAACGGACCCACGATGAATACCCACAACTGGGCAAGGGCCTTACCTCCCTCGAAGAGAGCAGGACCGATAGAACGGGCAGGGTTCACAGAAGTTCCTGTGTAGTTGATGCCTACGAGGTGAATCAGGATCAGTGAAAGACCGATAGCCAAACCTGCAAAGTTATTGGTAGCACCATTCGTCTTAGCAGTAGTACCCAATACGACGAGTACGAAGATGAAGGTGAGGACAATCTCAGCTACCAAGCCATTCATCACATTATCAGAGGCACATGCATTGGCGCCTGTCGTTGTTCCACGAGCCAAGCCCGGGTCTGTAGATACCAGGAAGAACAACAGGGCTGCTGCGATGATAGCACCAATCACCTGGAAAACCATATACATACCACAGTCCTTGGAGTTCATACGACCGCTCAGGAACACACCCAGTGTGATGGCGGGATTGATATGACAACCAGAGATTCCACCGATGGCATAAGCCATAGCTACAACAGCAAGACCAAAGGCAATGGCCGTTCCTACTACAGATGCTGTGTCAACACCACAGTTCAGGCTGACGGCAGCGCCGCATCCCAAGAATGTCAGCACGAATGTGCCTACCATTTCTGCTAAATACTTTTTCATAAGCTTTTGTTGTTTTAGGAATTAAAATGTATATAAATCTAACGCAAAAGTAATCAAAATATTTCACATAGCTGCATCTATCCGAAGTTTTTTTCGTAATTTTGCAAACATGACAACAGAAAATCCATATATCAAGCAATATCCGGAGCTGATGGCAGGCAAAACGGTGTTATATTGTCATGGTTTTGCCAGTAGCGGACAGTCCGGAACAGTAACGCGGTTGCGCACGGTAATGCCTAACGCACGAGTGATTGCCCCTGACCTACCCGTCAATCCCCATGAGGCCATCGCCCTGCTTCACACCATCTGCGAACAGGAGAAGCCCAACCTGATTATCGGCACCTCAATGGGTGGCATGTATACGGAACAGCTACGTGGCTTTGACCGTATCTGTATCAATCCTGCCCTGGAGATTGCAGAAACGATGAAGGCACACGGTATGACGGGAACCCAGCAGTTCCAGAATCCCCGACAGGACGGTGTTCAGGAATTCTACGTGGACAAGGCACTTGTTAAAGCGTATCGTGACGTCTCAGAGCAACGCTTCCAAGGACTTACCCCAGAGGATGAGCAGCGAGTCTATGGTCTCTTTGGCGATAAAGACGACCTGGTGGACACGATGGGCATGTTTTGTGAACACTACTCACAAGCCACCCACTTTCACGGTGAGCACCGTATGGACGACAGGAGCTATATGCACTCCGTTGTGCCCGTCATCCGATGGATTGACGATATGCAGGAGAAAAGGGAACGTCCTATAATATATATAGGTATAGAGACACTGATGGACGGCAACCAAAAGCCAGCCTCGTCAGCACAAAAGGCGGTGCGCCTGCTCATCGAGCATTACCAAGTATATTTCGTCGCCCCAATGTCTAAGTATGCTACGACCCTGTCGTGGCTGGAAGAATACATCAACGTCCCTGCCTGGCAACACACCATCTTCACCCCACGTCGTGAGTTGCTTTATGGCGACTACCTGATTAGAGAAAAGAGGGCAGAGGCAAGAGGTGAGAATACGCTGGCTACCGTTCTGGAATACGGTTCCGACACGTTCAAGACGTGGGAAGACATTATTGAATACTTCTCACGCCTCGGAGGACAATAGTCATCAGAACTGCCAACGACTGGGCATCTGGCGTTCTGGCCACAGATGCTTGCAATAGCGATAATGATACTTGTCGTATAACTCCGTCATGCGAGTCAGGCGCTTGACAAAGTCTCCATAGTCTTTGCGGACAGGCTGCGTCCACTGCACCTCAGCAAGGGCAGCCATACGGGGCAATGCCTGATACTCCACGATACTTTCTGTGGTCATGTATTCCGACCACAAGTTAGCCTGTACACCCAGGATATGCCGCTTGGCATCCACAGAAAGGCTGTCCGGGGCAGGGTCAAGACCATATACTTTCTCAATAGGAATGAAACCTCCGCAACGACTGGGCTCGAAAAGGGCATCCTCCACCTGCTGGTAATCGAAATAGCAATGGGTCGTGGGTGACATCACCACGTCATGTCCTTTCTCCGCAGCTTTGGCACCAGGCTCCGTTCCACGCCACGACATAATCATGGCATCCTGCGGGGCCTTGTTCTCCAACAATTCATCCCATCCTAAGGCACGACGTTGATGGGAGGTTAGGAAATCGAAGACCCGCTTGGTGAAATAGCCTTGCAGGGTATTGTCTCCTAACGGCAACGCCTGGCATTTCGCACAATGTTCCCATTTCTCCGTCGGCGTCTCATCACCTCCTATATGAATGACCTCCGAGGGGAAGATGTCCATCACCTCCGTCAGTACATCCTCCACGAACTGGTATACCTTTTCATTGCCGACGCATAGGACATCTTTGTAAACGCCCCAATAATGCCCCACCTGATAAGGGCCGCCGGTACATCCCAGTTCCGGATAACTGGCAAGGGCGGCCAACATATGACCGGGCATGTCTATCTCCGGGACAATCGTGATATGGCGCTCCTTGGCGTATGCCACTATCTCACGAGCCTCCTCTTGGGTATAATAGCCGCCATAAGGAGTCTCGTCGTCGATGTCAGAGTTCGTTCCGATAATCGTACCCGTACGATGAGATCCCACCGTTATGAGTTTCGGCCATTTCTTGATTTCGATGCGCCATCCCTGGTCATCGGTAAGATGCCAGTGAAACACGTTCATGTTATGCATCGCCAGCAGGTCGATGTATTTCTTGACGAAGGATACAGGAAAGAAATGACGGGAACAGTCGAGATGCATTCCCCGCCATGAGAAACGGGGAGCATCCTTGATGACGACAGGACTCAAGTTTGTCGCTCCACCCAGCGACTTGCGGAGTGTCTGGATGCCATAAAACACACCAGCGGCGGAACCTCCCACAATGGATATTCTATCCTTATCAACAGTAAGTGTGTAACCTTCTTTTTGGTCCATCTTGGAAGAAACGGAGAGGGAGATGGCACGCATTCCTTTCTGCGGTTTAGAAACAATGGAGAGTTCCTTTCCAATAGTCTCCAACAGATAATCCCTTAAGAAGACTGCCTCACGTTGCAAGCCCTCCTGTGCTACAATCCGCACTTCCTCACGAAGGACGAAAGGCTCACCGTCCTGTATCTGAACACTTTGTGGCAGGGGCACCACATCGTACTGGGCCCTTGCAGGGCTACAAATAACGAACAATAATGCTATCAATAGGAAATTCTTCATGCTCCGCTCTTCACTTTTCACGCTTCATCAAAAATGGTATTCCACAAAAGCCTCCATCGCCTCATAACAGGCAAGACCTAAATCATCATAGCGTTTTGCAGTATCACGATTACGGTCCTGAGCTCGCTGCCAGAACAGGCGCACATCATCTCCCATAAACGGGGCGCCCTCCATCTGGCTCTGATGCCGCAGAATGGCATTCCGTTTCTCAAGAAGTTCCTCCGGACTCATCGGCACACACATCTCGATATCCGCGATATCCCACTCTGCCCATGCACCCCGATACATCCATATCCTACAGTCGGCCAACCATGTTGCTCCAGCCTTTTTCTCTTCCTCGACAGCAGCCAGTACGACATCCGTACATTTGCGGTGAGTACCGTGAGGATCAGCCAGATCGGCTGCCACATAAATCTGATGGGGCTGTATGTCGGCTATCAATTCCTGTACAATCTGCACATCCTTTTCTGTGACAGGCAGTTTCTCTATCTTCCCACTCTCATAGAAAGGAAGGTCCAGGAAATGGATACGGTCCTTCAGAATATGATTATAATAGCAAGCATTACGAGCCTCTCCCCGACGGATCAGTCCCTTCACGGTGAGGATGCTGTGATTGTCGGAATCACCCGCTGTTTTCTGCTTCAGATAGTTCATTATCTCCTGATAGCGGATTCTGATTACCTCATCAGAACCGTTAGCGAACAGTTGGTTGAAGCCATTGATGAAATGCATATAGAGACTTACCTCCTCGTCAGCCACAGCGATATTCCCACTGGTCTCATAGGCAATATGCACATCATGCCCTTGCTGGATAAGTCGTCGGATAGTGCCGCCCATAGAGATAACATCATCGTCAGGATGGGGCGAAAAGACGATGACACGCTTAGGATAGGGATTGGCACGTTCTGGTCGATTGGTGTCATCCACATTCGGTTTGCCGCCCGGCCATCCCGTAATGGTATGCTGCAACTCGTTAAACACCTCTATATTCACCAGTCCGGCCTGTCCGTCAAACTGTTTCACGAGATGGCCCAGTCCGTTGTCCTCATAATCTTTCGTCGACAATTTCAGCAAGGGCTTCCCTACCTTATTACACAGCTCTATGACTTGCCGGCGCAGTTGATGGTCGGGCATCTGAATCGCATCTGTCAAATGAAGGTTCATAGCATATCGGTTTTAGGATTCTGGCAACAATACTATGCCCTGCTGTTTTTTGCCGTCCATCATGATTCTCAACGGGCGCTCAAAACGGACATGACGCACATAGGGAGTCTCCTCAACGGCAGGCATCGCATCCAGGATTTCTTTCTGGAAGATACCGTCTCCCGTATAGGTATTAATCGTGAAATAGCCCACCCCGAACGAAGTAAGGTTCTGGAAGAAATGCGTACCCTGCGAGGGGTCTACATGGTAGTTCTTCAAACCAGTCTCCACAATGACTCGGGCAGCAGAGATATGTGGCCACTTGACAGGGATACCCAGCCAGTAGTCGCTGCTTCCCCAACGTCCTGGTCCTATCAGAATATAGTTTTTGTCCGCATCCAGGAACTGACGGTTGATCCGTTCAATATCATCTGCTATCTGCGGATTATTCGCTGCCGTGAAGTCATCGTCGGTCTTCACATAGACCACGTCGACAACGTCTTCCGAAATGCCGTGTCCCAATGAGTTGTGAGAGCGCAGCAGGCACTGCTCGTCAGCAATGGCGGCCAAGTCCTCTTCCAATACCTGTTTGGAATCTACGATAGGACGGATCTGAAGGAGATAGAATTCTCCTGACGACTGTTGGCTGTTGGCAGTTGGTTGTTGGCTGTTAAGGTTACAGGCAAACTCTATCTCCACAGGGCGTCGCATATCCTCCGAGCCGTATTTCTGTGCCATCTGTAAGATTTCCGGCAAGGGGAATATCCCATGCTGCAAGACGCCACAGAAGGAGATGACCTTACGGCCTCCCTCATAGATTCCGTCACGGATAACCTGATCATAGGGGTCGTAGGTAGAGGCAATGCCATTCAGGGAACCGTCCTTATCAGCTTCCTTTACCCGCAGATTCTTGATGTTAAATCCGTCATCCACCTTGAAGTCATCACCCACATGACTCATATCCAACGCATAGAAACGGGTCTGCGTCTCTTTCAGTGCCGTTTCCATCTCTGAGGTCTGCAACACTTGGGTAGGATGGTAGGGCGACACTCGCAAGGTCTGTCCGCCGTCTACGATGTACTTACCCAATCCCAGGGCGAGCGAGGCGATACCCTCCTCCGCCGTTTCATCACCAATGGGGTAATAGTTCAGGGAGCGCAGGACGCCACTGAAGGTGGGATAGAAATGATCCCCATATTGGTGTCCTACGACCTCCTGCAGAATGACTGCCATCTTCTCTTGGTCGATGACGTTCGACGTGGCTGTCATGTAGGCCTTGGAGTCCTTATAGTAAACGGAGGCATAGACACCCTTGATGGCACAGGCCAGCATGCGCAGCATCTCGTACTTATCCTCCAGATAAGGAATCATATAGGTGCTGTAGATACCTGCAAACGGCTGATAATGGCTGTCCTCCAGGAGCGAACTGGAACGCACGGCAATCGGCGACTTTACTGCATCGAAGAACGTGAAGAAATCGGCTATCAGGGCATCCGGCAGTTGTGCCCTGAGGAAGTGCTGCAGAATTTCCTCATCAGAAGCGTCACTCAGGGCAATCCCCCACAGATTGTTCTTATCCATGAACTCATCGAAGAAGTCCGTACAGAGCACAACGGTCTTGGGAATCGACACCGATGCGTTCTCATACTGGTTAAGCTCGGGATGACGCTTGATGATATTATCCAGGAAGGCGAGACCACGCCCTTTACCTCCCAAGGAACCCTCACCGATACGGGCGAAGTGGGCATAGCGGTCGAACTTCAAGCGGTCGAAGACGGCTACCACACCAATATTCTTCATGCGACGATACTGGACAATGGCATCGAAGATAATCTGACGATGGGCATCCAGGTCTTGCAGCTTATGCCACGTGACCGTCTTCAGGAACTGCGACACGGGGAAGATGGCGCGAGCACAGAGCCAACGGCTCATGTTGTTGCGCGAGACGTGATACTGGAACGACTCGGCAGGAATCTTGAAGATGTTGTCCTGCAACTCCTTCAGCGAGCGGACACGTGCCACCTCTTCCTTCGTCTTGGGGTCGCGGAAGATGAAGTCACCGAAACCCATGTGCTCCTCAATGAGCTGGCGCAGGTCGACGTTCATTTTCTTCGAATTCTTATCGACGAAATGGAAGTGCTCCTTCTCCGCCTTCTCTTTGTTGACAATCTCCGAACTCTGCAGAATCAGCGGCACATACTCGTCGCGCTTGCGGATTTCGCGCAGCAGCTTCAAACCAGCCTCCGCATCACCCTCTTCGACATGAGAGAGGCGCCCCGGCACGATCTTCATCGGGAAACGGGTATCGCTGATGACACCCAATACATTGTCGTGATACTTCTCATACCAGTACATCGCCTCCTCATAGTTGGTGGCAAGCACCACCTTGGGACGACCGCGCTTGCGCTGTGCGGCGGCATGCGGGTTCAGGGCTTCAGTAGAAAAATTCTTCGACTGCGCCAAGATGTAGTTATACAAGTTCGGCAGTACCGACGAATAGAACCGGATATTGTCTTCAACGAGCAGTATCATCTGCACACCGGCCTCCTTGATGTCGTGTTCGATATTCATCTGGTCCTCAATGAGCTTGATGATGCTCAGGATGAGGTTCGTGTTGCCCAACCAGCAGAACACGTAGTCGAAAATCGACATATCCTCGTTCTCGATACGCTTGGTAATGCCATGCGAGAAAGGAGTCAGCACCACACAAGGAATATAAGGAGCCATCTGCTTGACATCGCGGGCAACGGCAAAAGCATCGTTGTCGGCATTACCAGGCATACAGATCACCAGGTCGATATCGGTTGTCTTCAGCACGTTGCTGGCCTCCTCGGTAGTTGAAACCTGGGTGAACGTGGGTGGATAACGCATACCCAGCTCCATGTATTCGTCGAAAATCTTCTCGTCCACGCGTCCGTCGTCCTCCAACATAAAGGCATCATAGGGATTTGCGACTATCAACACGTTGAAGATGCGGCGTGTCATCAGATTGACGAACGACACATCCTTCAAATAGAATTGATTCCACTCATTGGGTATTTTATTCTCTTCACTCATAAATTCTTTATTTCATGTTGCAAAGATATTATTTTTTTTGCTTTCACGAGCATTGTGTCACAAATATTTCGTAATTTTGCAACCAATTTTGAATAACTAAAAAATATGAACAAGAAACTGCGCAGTGGCTCGCTCTGTGTCCATGCAGGATACAAGGCCAAGAACGGTGAACCGATAGAGTTGCCGATTATCCAGAGTACGACCTTTAAGTATGATAACTCCGAGGAGATGGCTATGCTCTTCGACCTGAAGAAGGAGGGGTATTTCTATACCCGTTTGCAAAACCCGACAAACGATGCGGTAGCCGCTAAGATTACGGCACTGGAAGGGGGCGTGGGCTGTGTACTGACCTCATCGGGACAGGCTGCCAATTTCTACGCCGTCTTCAATATCTGTGAGGCAGGCGACCATATCGTCACCTCCAATGAGATTTACGGAGGCACCTTCAATCTTTTCGGCGTGACACTGAAGAAACTGGGTATCGAGTGTACGTTTGTTTCTCCTGACGCCAGCGAGGAAGAGATACAGGCTGCCTTCCGTCCGAACACGAAGGCGCTGTTCGGCGAGACCATCTCCAATCCTGGCTGTGCCGTACTCGACATCGAGAAGTTTGCCCGTATCGCTCATAAGAACGGCGTGCCCCTGATTGTCGACAACACCTTTGCCACTCCCGTCAACTGCCGTCCGTTCGAATGGGGCGCTGATATCGTCACCCACTCCACCACGAAATATATGGATGGCTTAGCTACGCAGGTAGGTGGATGCGTGGTGGACAGCGGTAACTTCGACTGGCTTGCCAATGCCGAGAAGTTCCCCGGACTCTGTACGCCCGATGAGTCCTATCACGGACTGACCTATGTGAAAGCCTTCGGAAAGATGGGATATACCACCAAACTGGTCGCCCAGCTGATGCGTGACCTCGGCAGCATCCCTGCCCCCCAGAACTCCTTCCTGCTGAACATGGGACTGCAGACACTCCACCTGCGCATGGCACAACATTGTAAGAACGCCCAGCGCGTGGCAGAATTCCTGCACGACAATCCCAAAGTGGCATGGGTGCACTACTGTGGCCTGAAGGACGATGCCAACTACGAGCGCGGACAGAAATACCTGCCGAACGGCTCTTGCGGCGTGATTGCCTTCGGACTGAAAGGTGACCGTGAGACCGCCATCAAATGGATGGACTCCCTGGAGATGATCAACATCGTGACACATGTGGCAGATGCCCGCACCTGCGTGCTCCACCCCGCCAGTCATACCCATCGCCAACTCAGCGACGAACAGCTGCGCGAGGCTGGCGTGGCTCCCGACCTGATTCGCCTGTCTGTCGGTATTGAGGATGTAGAAGATATCCTCGACGACATCAAGCAGGCACTGGACCATATCTAATCATTATCAACCATTTTAATACAAAAGAAGTATGTTTCATATTTATGAAGGATTCCATCTCGTTGACGCCTACCACAATATGCGTCATCAGCGGAAATACCATCCCGCAGATGGTACCAAACGGGCTATTAAGATTGCACTGGTAGCCTTTGTCACACTCCTGCTCTGGAACATGCCTACCGAGTGGTTTGGCATCCAGAACCTCACCGTCATCCAACAACGTATTATCGCTATTTTCGCCTTTGCCACCCTGATGTGGATTCTGGAGATTGTGTCGTCGTGGGCAACGTCAGTAGCCATCATCGTGCTGATGCTGCTGTTCTGCAGCGACAGCGGCATACTGCCTATGGTCAACGAGGAGGAAGTGGGAAAGCTGCTTTCCTATAAAGGAGTGATGGCCACCTTTGCCGACCCTGTCATCATGCTGTTCATCGGCGGTTTCGTATTAGCCATCGCTGCCACGAAGACGGGACTGGACGCCCAGCTGGCGAAAGTGCTGCTGAAACCCTTCGGCACCCGCAGCGAGATGGTGCTGTTGGGATTCCTGCTGATTACGGGCCTGTTCTCGATGTTCGTATCGAACACGGCTACTGCCGCCATGATGCTGACCTTCCTGACTCCCGTGTTCCGCCAGTTGCCGCCTGAGGGCAAGGGACGTATCGCTCTCGCCATGTCGATTCCCATCGCTGCCAACCTCGGTGGTATGGGTACACCCATCGGCACACCGCCAAACACCATTGCGCTGAAATACCTGAACGACCCTGAGGGGCTGAACCTCGGACTGGGCTTCGGTCAGTGGATGATGTTCATGTTCCCGCTGGTCGTCGTCCTGCTGTTCATCAGCTGGCGCATCCTGCTGAAGGTATTCCCTTTCACGCAGAAGCGCATCGAACTGAACATTGAGGGCGGCATGGAGAAAGGCCTCCACTCGTGGGTTGTCATCATCACCTTCTTCGTCACGGTAGCCCTCTGGCTGCTGGATCGTGTGACGGGCATCAACTCCTATACCGTCGCCATGATACCGTTTATGGTGTTCGCCCTCACGGGTGTCATCAACAAGCGCGACCTGGAGCAAATCAACTGGAGCGTCATCTGGATGGTGGCCGGCGGCTTCGCGTTAGGCTACGGACTGAATGCCTCCGGACTGGCAGCCAATGCCGTGGAGAGCATCCCCTTCGGCGAGCTCTCGCCACTGCTCATCCTGCTGCTCGGCGGTGCCATCTGCTACATGCTGTCGAACTTCATCTCAAACTCCGCTACGGCAGCTCTCCTCATGCCTATCCTTGCCATTGTATGTAATGCGATGGGCGACAAGCTCGACCCCATCGGCGGCACGCCTACCGTTCTCATCGGCGTTGCCATCGCTGCATCGTCGGCCATGATCCTGCCTATCTCTACGCCGCCGAACGCACTGGCATTCGCCACAGGCTTCGTCAAGCAGAAAGATATGGTGAAGCTGGGTACCATCATGGGCATCATCTCCATCGTGTTGGGCTTCGCACTGGTCTATCTGATGGGCACCTTACATCTCCTTTAACGCAAGGATTTAACAAATTGTAAACTTAGAAGTAAAATTTTAGGGGATTTTCTTTGTCATTCAAAGAAAATTCCCTATTTTTGCACCATAAAAGATTACAATATGTCAATTTAATAATAAAACCTTAAAACTATGAACGTAGAGAAAATCATGCAGGACCTGGAGAAAAAGCACCCAGGTGAGGCTGAGTACCTGCAAGCCGTCCGTGAAGTATTAATCTCCATCGAGGATGTCTATAACCAGCATCCCGAGTTTGAGAAAGCCAAGTTGATTGAGCGCATCGTAGAACCCGAGCGCATCATCACTTTCCGTGTGCCCTGGACTGACGACAAGGGCGAGGTGCATGTAAACCTCGGCTACCGCGTACAGTTCAACAGCGCCATCGGTCCGTACAAGGGTGGCCTGCGTTTCCACTCTTCCGTGAACCTGAGCATCCTGAAGTTCCTGGGCTTCGAACAGACTTTCAAGAATGCACTGACCACACTGCCTATGGGTGGTGGCAAGGGAGGTTCCGACTTCTCCATCCGCGGTCGCTCCGACAATGAGGTGATGCGTTTCTGCCAGGCCTTCATGAACGAGCTGTATCGCCACATCGGTCCCGACGAGGACGTGCCCGCTGGCGACATCGGTGTGGGAGCCCGTGAGATTGGCTACCTCTTCGGACAGTATAAGAAGCTGACCCATCAGTTCCAGGGCGTGCTGACTGGTAAGGGACTGGAATGGGGCGGTTCGAAGATCCGTCCTGAGGCTACCGGCTACGGTGCCCTCTATTTCGTCAATCAGATGCTGCAGACCCACGGCCACGACATCAAGGGCAAGACGGTTGCCATCTCCGGTTTCGGCAACGTAGCCTGGGGTGCTGCCAAGAAAGCCACCGAGCTGGGTGCCAAGGTCATCACCATCAGCGGTCCTGACGGCTACATCTACGACCCCGCCGGTCTTGACGACGAGAAGATAGAATACATGCTGGAGTTGCGTGCTTCGGGTAATGATGTCTGCGCCCCCTATGCCGAGGAGTTCGACGGAGCCACCTTCTTCGAGGGCAAGAAGCCGTGGGAGCAGAAGGCCGACATCTACCTGCCCTGTGCTACCCAGAACGAGCTGAATGGCAACGATGCCGACCAGATACTGGCCAACAAGCCCATCTGCGTGGCAGAGGTTTCCAATATGGGATGTACAGCAGAGGCTGCCGAGAAGTTCATTGCCGCCCATCAGCTCTTCGCCCCTGGCAAGGCTGTGAATGCTGGCGGTGTGGCTACCAGTGGTCTGGAGATGACTCAGAACTCCATGCGTCTGGGCTGGAGCGAGAAAGAGGTCGACGAGAAACTCCACTACATCATGTCGAACATCCACGAGCAGTGCGTCAAGTACGGCAAGCAGCCCGGTGGTTACATCGACTATGTGAAGGGGGCCAACGTGGCCGGCTTCATGAAGGTAGCCAACGCCATGATGGCGCAAGGCATTGTCTGATGCATTTATCTAATCGAACCATAAAGAAAGGCTTCCGTTTTGGAAGCCTTTTTCTTTTATTTCCTTCTCGTCACCACGATGATGTCGTGTGCGTTAGACTCTATCTCTTGGTTGTTCACCGTCGCCCCTACCCTGATCTTTGCCGTTCCATCCTTCAGTTTCTGGTCGGCAAGAATGGTTGCCGTGTAGCGCACGCCGCTGTTCGGTGCAATGCTCTCCACGTGCAGGTTCGGAGAAATATGTATGTTCTTGTTGCCCGTCACGTCATAGACCATCGGCTGTACATCATACAGTGTATGGCGTGTAAAGTTCATGATTTCAAACGTTATCTGACACTGCTCACCACCGCGCAGCACCCCGTCGAGGTCCTGGTCCACGAAGCGTGCATTACGGATAACGATGCGCTCAGGACGGCTCTTGTCCACCAGGCGATCCGTCGAGGGGTTAAATGTCCCCATCTCCTTGTCGCCCTTTTTCCAAACCTCTTTGTTTTCCTGACTCCTGGTATCCTTGGCTCCCTGACCCTTGGTATCCTTCGGCCCTGCGATGCCAAAATCCACGCGGTCGTCACCGCTGTTCGTATCATCGAAGCCGCTGTCGCTCGATTGATACACCTGCTGCGGATAGTCGTCATTACCGTAACGCCCCTCACGCTCAGCCATCCTACGCTCACGTTCGCGCTTGTAAGCCTCGTATTTCTCAGCCTGCGCCTTATCAGCCTGAGCACCGATGGCAGCACCTACGGCAGCACCGCCAGCCATACCCACAATCGTACCGATGTCACTACCGCGCCAGCCGCCCGATACACCTCCGATGGCAGAGCCCAGTATCGCACCGATCGTACCGCCCGCATAGGCACCCTGTCCTGTGTAAGTATCACAGCTGCTCATCAGCATAGCAGCACCTACCACCCATATACCAATCTTCTTCATAACGCATTCGTTTTAATGTTTCACGGTGGCAAAGTTACACATTTTCCACAAATCCGCAAGAGGAGATTCCCGAAAATCGATTAGGGGATTCCCTAAACTATACTCGAGAAGCGGGGTGGCAAATGCCATGAGAGACACCTGCCACCCCTATCATTTCCTCGAGGTTAATTATTCTCCTTTGAAGATAAAGCCACACCGTTTCAGGATGGCCATGACTTCCTGCTGGTCCATGCGCGATCCGCTCGTCATGATGATATTCACCATCTTGACGATGTCCGTCACATTGATCTCGCCATCGCCAGTCAGGTCGGCTGCTGCCTTGTTGAAGCCTTCCGACGGCTTCTCCATGATGAAGTTCACCGTAGCCACGATGTCGGTCACATTCACGAGACCGTCACCATTGACATCACCAGACAAGATCACTTTCTCATTACCAAGGGTCAGTACCGTAGGAGCATTCCTGTTGCCCACCACGTTATCGGTAAACGAGAGTGTTTCCTTGATTTCATACACCTTGCCCGTCTCCTTACCATGAGCTTCGAAGTGCAAAACTTCTCCAGAGCTTCCCGATACGTTGAGCAGTGCCAGTCCGTCCTTCCAGGAGGAGGCACCCCTGCACTGGCCGTCTTCCGCAAAGGCACCGACCTCATACGCTCCCTCAACGGTATCACCGTCTGCCGTCACCACACGAACCGTTACAGGCATCATATCACTGCCTGCCCACCAGTTACTGGACCAATAGGTATGAGGATTGGTATCTATCAGGTAAGCATCCGAGACGATGGTATTATTCAGGTGGAACGACTTACTGCCCACTGACCAATATCGATAGCCACGTCCAGGTACCAGGGTCTGCAAGGAACCCGTCCACTGACCGTCCCTATACTCCACGAAACCGTGCTGACCCACCAGCATATCACCTTCCTCTGCCTCTGCGAATGCCAGAGCCTCCTCAGGGGTCATCACCTGATTCATCGGGAAGCCGATCCAGTTCCATCCACTCTCCAGCGTGACACTGTTCTGACTAGCATTCCAGGCCAGCCCCGTCAGCGTCACATTCCTGGTGGCACTGCTGTAGGCACGATACGACTGACCTGCCTCCAACTCGCTTACCTGACTATAGTCGCCCATCACATAGCTCTCGCCTGTACCCACGACATCCGTAGCGGCAATAGTAGCCGACTGGTTGTGGGAAATCCAGTTCCAACCCTTCCGCAACTCATAGGAAGCCCTGTTCTGACGAAGCGTATAGACGAACGTAGCCACCTCACTCTCCGCAAAGTCAGGAGCAATGGCGATAGCCTTCAGTGTCATGTCACCGTCAATGGTCAACGGTCCCTCATAGCGGAATACACTACCCTCTTTCTTGTCGCAAGGACATGTTCCGTCAAGGGTATACCAGATGACGGCATCAGGTGTCTCACACGACAGACTGACCGTCGAGCCGTAATAGGCCTCCGTACCACTGATGCGCGATGCCTGCGGGGCAAGTGTCACCATATCATCCTTGTCTTTCACACCGACAATCAGTGTCTTCACCACGTCACGGTCGTCAGCAATGACAAGTTCGAGAGCCGATGAGCCATTTACCAGACCGCTGACCTCAAAGCTAGCCTCACCCTTCTCGTCAAGAGTCAGTTCCGTGGTACTCACTCCAACGACGGTACCATCTTGAGTACGTACCGTCACCTTCTTGCCGACAGCAGCATCAACAGGAACGGCAGCAATGGAAATCTTACGGGTACCACCCGATGCCACATTATATATACTGTCTGTGACAATTTTCTGTACACGCTTCTGTACGTCAAACTCCTGGGTATAGTCTGCCAGCATACCCACATCGGCATAGCTCTCCAGTGTCGACTTCACAGCCAGTACAACCTTCTCACCCACCGTCAAAGGTGTCTTGGGTTCAAAGACGATGCGCGACGCATAGGTCTTGCTCTCGTCAGGGGTCTTCTCCGCATTCAGCAAACGGATAGTTCCCTCCATCTTCTGACCGCTCTTGGTCAAGAATATCTGATCAGTAGTCAACAGTTCCGGCTTCATATATTTGTCGAAGTCTATCTGTACACCATTCTCCGAAGCAACTACACGCTCCACGACAGGCGGCGTGGGCTGACTCATCGCCAGGTTGACATCAAGTTGTGGTGGAGGCACGGGCAACCACTCCGAATAGGTGGGCAGATAACCGTCTTTCACGATACGAACCTGCCATTCGCCCTTTGGAACATCCCAGCCATACTTACCATCCTTGTCCGTCAACATGGGGTTCTTCTGTTCAAAGGCCTCAGCATCCCAGAGGGTCACTACCTCCTGCGTCTCACCATAGCCGTCTTCCACATACTCCTTATAATAGATGCTCGCTGTGGCATCCTGCACACGGTTGGAAGCCACCGCCTCATAGACATAGCCGGAGGGATCTATGACAGGTACGACATCAACGGGGAATATATCTTGCTCATAATCCTTTTTCAGCTTTTTAAATATTTCTTCCTTAACACATTTGAGATCACAAATCTTCTTGGCTGATTCGGTGAAGTAGTCAGAGTAGTACCAGTCAAAACCCCAGAATACACCTGTAGACACCACCCTGAAAGCAAGCGAACTTGCTGTGCCGAGGACAGGACCGACCGGACCTGTTACCGGTGCAGACAGAAGACCAGCAAGAGACATCGCAATTGAACCACCATCAAAACCAATCTTTACAACCTTTTCCAAACAGGCATTTCTACCCCTTGACTCCACCTCTTCACGCAGCTGATCAGCTCTTTCTTGATCGCCTTCACAAATGACAGGTATACTTTCCGAAAGAAGCAATGCCTTCTTTTTCATATCCATAAATTCCTGAGCGTCTTTTACAAGCGAATAAACATCGGCTATCGGGCCCACCCACTTAAGTACACCAAAACCTTCCAACCGCCTCAAATGACGAAGCAGTTTGTTACGTGTGGAGATGGATGACCTCATCACTTGCCTACATTTTTTCTGATATTCAATACCAATAGGAACATGTTTCCATCCACGCTTGATACTACTCTGCATGTTATTATAGGCATTGACTGACCTTTCCGTACAATTAGTGATATCCCTTTTGGTTATATTGATATATTCCTCATAACTGCCTTCCAGATCCATCACTTTATCAAGCAGTGAGTTCAAGGTACCTTCCACTTTTCTTTCAGCCTTGTCCAATTCTTGTCGAAGTCTAGAACTGTCACCTGCACGAAGCGCTCCTGAAGCATTCGTTGAATAGTCAGCCACTATCATCAGGTCTTCATCAAGGATGGTAAGGGTATAGCCATTACTGGTCATACGCACGAACACCGGTTTGCCGTCTTCTACCCTGGTCACATATTCATTCGCATCCAAATGCTCCTCCATCTTATTGCCATAGGCCATAATCCCCTCATAACGGGCACGTACCTCTGCCGAAGGTTTGGTATACACTAAGCCTGGCCTGATCTCACCCAGTTCATTGGCGGGCGTGGGAGCTACCAGATTCCAGGCAGGATTATCCATGTCATTCTCTTTGATCAAGTTGGCCTGCTCGGCCTCCAGCTTGTCGATATTCTGCATCCACTGCTGCATACCGGCTTCGTCGTCTGAATAGTCAACGGAAGTACCCATACCAGGATCGACATCCAGCATATTCATCAAAGCCTGAAGGGCTGCTTGTTCATTCTCCGATCCCAGTTCTGCATTGTCCATATCCTGCAACAGGCGGTCTGTCTCATTCTCCTCCACCAGTTCTTTCTGATATAATTCCTCCAGATAGTGCAATGGCTGGGTGAACATTTCTTTCCCTATCATCTTCTGATTGTTGTCTGTTATTGACAATGAGATATTACAGGGCAAAGCACTAGCGTCAAATACTCTTTTTGCAACCCACATTTTCTGTGAACTGTTATACTTGGCAACCAGATCCACCTCAGTCCCGGCTGTCGTAAAGACAGTCAGTACGACACTTTGAACCTTGTCGGGGGCTGTCGTATTCAATTTAATGTAGAAATAAAAGACATCAGGACAAAAGAAGGAATATGATTTGGGAGAACAAGTCTTGTTTTCATAGTCGAAAACGACACTTTCGGTCCGCTTAGAAAATCCATTATAATAGCTCATCCTCACTGAAACAGGCTCCACGGCATAGTTATCGTAAACAGTTACCCGCTTTGCCGTTTTTACCTCATAGCCATTAGGAAGTATGTATTTGGCATAGAACTCGTTGCTCGCCATATTGTAGGTCTTTTGGAGCGGACATTGTATCGACCACTTTCCACCGGACGGGACTGTCGTTGCTCCTACTTGCTCATCATTGCAGTAGACCACCACCTTGGTGTCTGGCTTTGACTTTCCCTGTACAAGAACTGTTTTCTTTGTAGAGGTCGAAGGGAGTAACAGATGAGTATCTTCTACCGTAAAGGTGTTGGTATTCAACGGCTGTTCTCGTTCTTCTCCATCCAGCATGAACGTGATCTTACCATTAACCGTATGTTCACCTGCCACCGTGGGTACCATACAGAACCGCATGACCTTATTCTCCAATATAGGAATCTCTATCTGATTGCCTTTGCGGGTATAACTACTCTTGCTGTTGTCTACCAAGACAGACCCTTCTACGAAACAATCATTGTCTTCCGGCAGGGTAACGACCGCCTTGAGTTGCGATATCTTTCCTAGATATTCAGACTGGAAAGCGACACGCATGCTCAAGGTTTGGTATTCACCTACTGTGATCTTTGGTAACTTCGGGGTAAAAGAAGTCTTACTCCTATCGGTATACAGACTGTTGAATGTCAATGTAGGCACAATCTGCTCATTAGCAGCAACGGTCTGTCCAGACTTCGCTTGAACCGTCTTCTCTACATAGTCGACACCCCTCTTCAAGTACTTGTCGACATCGGCCTTCGAATTCATCGCATTGGTTATACCGTTCACGTGCTCCATCATCACTACCGTGTAGATACCATCCTTTATCTGGGTGAAGGTCACGGTATGGTCTTCGGATAGCACTTTGTTTCTTACGAGGTTACCATTAACATCAAACACCCTGACACTGATACTGCTGGCTTCCGTCTGGGCAAAGGAAGCCTCAATAGCACCATAGTCATAGGTTACGAAGTCCAGTTTCAGATTACCGTCTGCATCCGTCAGTCCCGTTTTTGTGACAGGTGCATACTGGCTGTTATCACTGTTGCCCAGTGTTACCTCAATCCCGGTTCCTGGTTTCAATTGCTCCTTCAGACGGATGGCATTGTCGTCACTGATGGAGAAATCTTTATAGATAATGTCATCATACACATTACGGATGGTGAAGATGCCTTCGTTAACGCGTTTACTCGACAACATTCCCTGAGAGGCCCCCAGAGCCGCCACACCATAGTGTTTCCACGTCATACGGATGGAAGAGCCATTGGTTTCCTCCAGACGGAAGGTCAGTTGGGTATCCTTGTTGAGGGTAAAACGCTGCGAACCGGATGACAGGTTGCTGCCTTCCACCCTAATGGCCATCTCGTACACGCCCTCCGGCAGTGAGCTGATAGGGTCAGAGACCAGTCCCTGATAGGGGTAGTTGGCATCAGGTGCGGAAGGATTGTTGAAGACACTTTCCGTCACCAGCTTATTGCCTTCATTCGTGATGCGATACAGGCTCATTCTGGCCGTCTGCTTACCCATATAGGCTCCATCTGCCCGCACTACGGTTGCTGATAACTGATGAACGGGAACGGGTTGCAGCGTATAGCTCACATGCTGGGGCTGTGCATAGTCGGCAGGACGGTTGATGGTCAGTGTGTCGCAGGAGCGGTAGGCAGCTTTCAGTGCCTCGTCGGTAAGGGTGACGACCACCTGCAACGGCTCGTCGCTCAGGACACCGCTGAGGACACCACCCCGCTGGATGACCTTTCCCTCCTTATCGACCCATAGGTGGGAATACTTGTCAGCAGACACCGTAGAGGAGCCCTGCTTCACCTGCAAATCCAGAGAGCACAGCGGATGCAGATCTGTCAGGTCCACACTGACATTCTGATCCTGCAGATAGATGTTGTCAACATGTCCTATGATACTGCCCGAAGGACTCAGCACGCGTACCTGGTAGGTCGTTCCCTTGGGCTGGGAGGCAAACAAGTAACTATGTCGATTGGTGATAAGCATTTTTCGACTCGTCAGCGTCTTCACATTGAGGAGTTCCAGGGTCATGCCATCATAAGGTGCCAACTGCTCGAGAGTGGCATCAGGCAATACGTTCACCGTTACCGATGCCGCATCCTCTGTGATTGGCTGCAGGTTAAAGATGTTCCACCCCTCGTCAGCCTCATACAACGGCAACGACTCTGCCGGCACATACACCGTCATATCAAGGGATGACGGGAATGGATTATCCATAAGCTCTCCTGTATAATAATTCCTATAGGTAGGCACCCTGGGTGGTGTCATGGCATAGAGTACCAGCTTCTCCAAATAGGTATCCATAAAAGCGTCGCTTCTGATGTCTTTGACGCTGCTGGGCAGCAGTAACTCCGTCCACGGACGTCCCTGAAGGTCTTCCAGCACCTCTATCTCACTCATGCGACTCACATCCACACGGGTCAGGTTCGGGAAGTCCTCTGCCGTCAGATTGTACCTTAGGACATCGACTATATTCGTTGGTGTTCCACTCATCATAAAGTCCCTTACCAACGGATAGTCTGCCTTGTCTGGAATCAGCGGTTCTATCAGACTTCTGAAATTTTTGCCTTCAATATTGTCCATCACCAACAACCCTTCATCCGGATACCAGCCGTTAGGCATGGGATTGACAGGATTCTCCGGATCATATTCCAGCACGGGCATCAGGGTGACATTTTCCGCAGGCATCCTGAAAGACACCCGACTAGCATAATGTTCATCTGGCGGCAATTCGATATTTCCCTCAACAACCTTCCATTCCTTCAGTTTCCAATAGTCGAACATGCTGTATGTGTCTTCTATGGAGACGCTCACATATTCGCCAGCAGGAATATAATAGGAAGTCCTTTCCCTTTCGCCAAACGCTATACTTGGGGCAATGGTATAAAAACCGGCAACTCCCAGTGGCTGGGTCTTCAGGGTCAGCTTATATTTTTGTTGTGCACAAAGTGCCAATGACAGGAGACACAAGATGCAGATACTCAGTAATCTTCTCATAGTCGTATTCATTGATATCGGTTAATAGATGATTTTCTTTCCTTTCTGAATATAGATGCCCTTGGACATCTGACCCTTTGTGAGTTTACGGCCCTGCAGGTCATAGATGTCATCAGTCGTTTCTTGAGGTGTCGCTGGTACGAGAGGAATCTCTGTCGCATTATCGCCTATGCGAAGCTTAAAACGATTGTTGATTGTCGAAGGCTCCTCGACGGTAAAGGTATAGGGTTCGGTAGCATCCACACAGGCACCCGTCTCAGCATCAAGGAGCCAAGGCTGCTCCGCATGGTTGCCTGTGACAGCGACCTGGAGGGTATATTCACCGCCCTCGCTCAGCAACATGCCCACCTCTACCTCGCGGGTCGTCAGCGGCTGTTCATTCAGACTGTAACGCAAGCCACTGGAACGGGTATAGAGGGCTGTCTGCTCTTCATCCATCGTGAAGAAGGGTGCATCATGACCTCTGTCGTAGCCTGCGGTAGCCTGTGGCGTAAGTACCAAACGCGTACGTGACAGCTGCCTGTCGGCCTTATGTAGGGTGATATCGTACCTGATGCGCTGTTCACGCAGACTGGCACGTCGCATATTACGGGCATTGACCATTCTGGATTGGGCTACCTTGTCGTTATGCTGTCGTCCCTCAGGTGCGAAGGTCACACTCGACAATTTGTCACTGCACTGAATGAGGAACGCCTGCATTGGTGTCAACACCAAGTGGTCGTCGAGCGGACTATAGGTCAGAAGGCCATAGGTATTGTGATTTTCATCATATCCCCATACCACAATAGGTGCGTCACTCTCCATCGACTGGATATCGAAATAGGACATGAACGGATTGCCAACCAGGTTCCATCCCATGTTATGCGGATACTGGCCGGTGTAATTGGTAAGGGGAATGGTCACCGCTTCGTTGCTGAAGGCATAGGTACGGAGGGGGGTGGTGTTCTTCAGGGTGAACGTAACATTCTCACTGACGTTGGTCCATTCTTCGTATCCTACCTGTTTGGGCTCACGACCGAAATGGAGGATATAGCCTTGTCCTGCCTTCAGCGTCTCATCGGCTGCAATATTCCTCCACACATTATGATGATTACCGGCAGCTCGCTGGGCACCATCAAAATAACGGATGACGTAAGGGGTACGACTGCTGCTGCAGACAATCTCAGAAGCCTTCACATCGAAAGGAGGGGTAAAGAAGAACCACTCTTCGACAATGGGTTTCAGGTTCATCGTCATGCTCTGCGCCGTCAACGTCCCTTCATTAATAAGCGATGCGACGGTCACCGCATCATACCAATAGGTGGGGCGGGAATCGGTGTAATTGTAATCATACTGCAAGTTGTCGACCGACCAGTTGGTCTTGCTACTGATATCGAGATGCCCCACTGACGAGTCCTGGTAGGTCAGTTTCAGGTTGCTGTTGTTGATGAGAGGGAATGCCTCGTCAGCAGTAGTTGCCGCCTTGGTAATGACAACTGAATGGATCTCGCTATCATCGATACCAGTAATACTGGCCATCCCCTTGAAGGCATCATCATTCTGATAGGCTGCCAGAGAGACGGCAGGGACATATAGGGGACTCTGACGTTCATAAACTCCGAACAAAGGATTATAATATCCATGATAGAAAGTCTGGGGAGGAACTGCGGCACGCACGATGACACTCTCCAACTTTGGACCATTGCCCAACGGCAACCCTTTGAAGGCCTTCATCGTACTGGGGAAATCGGCACGAGTGAGTTGTTTACTGTAGAAGGCACTTTTTCCGATCACCTCTACCCCTTCAGGAACCATGACTTCCGTATACATCCCGTTATTAAAAGCACTTTCATCGATTTCCCGCAACGAACTGGGGAGGTTCAGTGATGTCAAAGGACAGTTGATAAAGGAACGGTCACCGATAGTCACCACTCCCTCTGGAATGACAATCTCGGATAACGCCGTGCAATTCCCAAAAGCTCTGTTGCCGATTCGTTTCACTCCCTGATGGAGCGTTACAGCAACCAGACTCGTACAATCGCTGCAGATACCGTCAGGTACCTCGTTAATCAACGGTGGCAGGACGAAACTCGTGCGACTGACGTTGCCCAGGAACACCTCACTTCCCAGAACACGTACCGTATTGGGCAGTTGGACGTTACCTAGTTTGTCACAGCCATAGAAACAATTTCTCTTCACGTAATACAACCCATCGTGGAATGTTACGTCCTCCAGTTCATCACACTGGCTGAACGCACGCTCTCCTAACTGCTGAACACTGGCCGGGATGTCGATACTCTTCAACTTAGATCCGGCAAAACAATCGTTGCCAATGATGACGAGGGTCGAGGGCAGCGTAATGGTAGGGAATCCTGTTTTTGAGAAACAGCTATTTTCCAACTTCTCGATGCCGTCATACAGCGTAATGGCATCCAGAGAGATACAGTTGGCAAAGGCACTCTCACCAATCTGTTCTACATGACTCGGCATATTGATGTTCTTCAAAAGCGAACAGTTGTTAAAAGCGTATTTGGGAATCACAGTGATATAGGGACTCATGCGCACCGACTGCAACGCTGTACAGTTTTCAAATACCGACTCACCGATGGTTGTCACTGAGTTGGGCATCACCAACGACTCCAGTCCCGACGAGGCAAACGCCTGCTTCTCGATAGTGGTGATGCCATCAGGCAATTCAACCGTCTTGAGACTCGTACAGCCAAAAAAGGCCCTCACGCCAATCTCTAACAATGAGCGAGGTACGTCCACCTTGCCCAGTGCCGTACATCCATTGAAGGTATAGTTACCGATTCTTGTTATCCCGTTAGGAAGAGTCATACTGGTAAGCGATGTACAACCAGAGAAAGCACTAGCATCGACAGTTATCACTCCGTCAGGAAGTGTCAGACTGGTAAGAGCTGTGCAGTTTTCGAAAGCAGAACTGCCCAACCATATTAAGTCGGCAGGGAGTTCTAACGACTTCAATGACTTACAATCTTTGAAAGCCCCGCTGCCCAACGACTCCATTGTAGATGGAAGAGTCACTTTCTCCAAAGAAGAACAGTTCTGAAAAAAACGATCGGGAAGGGATCTGACTACTGCAGGAACTGTCATCTCCTTCAATCCGATACAATCAGTAAATACCGCTCCCGTGATTGTGGTAAGCTCTTCTGGCCATACCACTTCCGTCAGTTTCGGGCAATTTTCCAAGGTCGACCAGATGATCCGTTGAATCTTGGGATAGACAAAACGCTCCAAGGATTCCAAATATCCACCTAAGATATTACATATTACCATCTCGTCAGCTTCCACATCAGGGCGAAACTCTGAGACATTCGCCGGATTAAAAGCCAGCTCCGACAGGTCTATCTCCACCGCATTCTTGGCTAGACTCCGTAAGGCTGCCACTCCTTCACGATAATAGTAATATTCCTCATTCCAATCATACTGGCCACAGATATCCTTTCCTATGAACTTCAGATGGGTAATGTTATACTTGGTCGGCAGTTCGGAATATTCACAGCCGAATTTCTCCTGGATAAACGCTGGTACCTGAGTCACATTATCAGGCAACTCTATGACAGTCCACTCCTGTGCACTGACTATAGAAAAACAACCCATCAACAAGGTGGTCAAAATACATCGTCTTAGGTTTTTCATCATATTTTTATTTTAGTTAGTTGGATTTTATTATTCATGTTCATTAGTTAATGGCAAAAGTAATCAAAAAAAATGGAAAACACTACTAATTATTAAAAGAAATGACGGACAAATTCGGAATTTGTCCGTCATTTTATATTTTGTGAGTCATCTGCCATAGCCCGTACCTATCGGTTAGTTTGCTTGGGGCTATCGGTACGTTTGCCCGTACCTATCGATGCGTTTGCTTGATGGTAACTTTCCACTCTGTAGGTGTCATGGAGGTAAAGTCGCGGAAAGCACGAACGAGGGCCTTGTCGTTGGCGAACCCCGATTCAATGGCGATGGCATGGAGTTTCATGTCGGGGTCTGCCGTCATCAGTTGTTGAGCATATGCGATACGATAGCCGTTGACAAACTTGGAGACGGAACAGCCCTTCGACACCTTGATGATATCGGAGACATAACGATTGTTGGTACTGAGGGCGACGGCGATATCCGACAACTTCAAACCGGGACGGAGATACAGCTGGTCATGTTCCATCAACCACTCCACGCGCTGCATAAGTTGTTCGTTGGCGGGAGCATCCGCCATAGACACCTGCTCATCAACAGACGGTGGCTGGGACGCTGACATGGAAGGCTGTCGGCGATGTTTCCAGAACAGCCAACCGCCTGCCATCATCAGCAATACGACAAATACTGCCAACGGCAGGAGATAGCGGTGTATGAACGACGAAGGGACAAACGAGGCATATTCGCCTGCGCCATCGTCACCTACAGGGAAGAGCCATACCGTGGCCAGGGGTGAAAAATTAGAAGAGTCCGTACCACCCACCAACACGATATTACCCTGAGGAGTCAATACAGGAACAGAACCTCCAAAACCACGAATGCTATCAGTATAGTAACACAACAGTTGTGCAGGAGTCTTGCCATAGTCAATGCTGAGCAGGTATTTCCGCTGGTGTCCGACCGAATGGTGACCCATCATATAGCCACGCTGTACATGACGATCTACTGCGATTGTTGTGTACCAATCTATCACACCCATGCTATCCTCCATTGGAATAGGGCAATCGGTGGGCAGAAGCGAGAAGACGGTATCACGCACCAAGGCAATGGACATCTGACCACTCTTGTCCCTAACAGGGAAGAGATAGGCATAGTCGCCTTTCTTCACATCACCGATAAAAAAGTCATCTGTAAAGGGAGGCCTATGATACTGGAGGGACTGCATACTATCCAACAGGGGCACATGGAATGAGGAGCCCTTCAAGCGGTCGACCACCTTATCCTCTATATCCTTTCCGTAGTTATCGCACCAACCGCTCACCACCATCACGTCGCCATCGGATATCTTGAAAAGGAAGGGGGCACTACGCGGAACGGACACTTCCTTGACGGTTTTGAAATACATACCGCTATCGTAGGTGGCTATGGCATCAGGATGATACCAGTTGCCAGTGATGACTACCTGACCATTGTCCATCTCAATCCCCACAGAATGGGCACGTTTCTTGTCAAGACAGCCGAATCCATCAAATGTATGGGTGGCAGGGTCATACATCTCTACCTCAAAGGTCTGTCCAATACCCAGGTTTCTCTCATAGCCTCCAGCCAGGAGCACCTTACCCGAACGCAGAGGGACACAAATGCCGTCGTCGTGGTTATAGACGGTTTTCATCAGATGCCATTCGCCATCCTTGAAGTATTCCGCAGTGGGAGTCAACACAAAGCCGGAGGTGTGACCTCCCACTACCGTCAACTCACCATTGGCATAGAAGACACTATGACTGAAACGGGGGATATTCAGGTCGGCTAACCGCTCAGGTACGATCTTGACCATCGGACAACAGCCCTCCAAATTGTCAGCAGCCCGTCCCGTGGACAGTAAGACCACGGAAAGCCCCAGAAAGAGCAAACGTAAAAGCGATGTGTTGAAGGTCTTTGGTCTCATATCATTTCCCTCTGTTTCTGTCTGCAAATATAAACAATTTATAGTAATTATGCAAGAAAAGACAAAAAAAAGTAGGGCACTGCCATCTGGCAATGCCCCACTTTTATATTCTGTGTATCTACATTATCGTCTACTACGGAAAAGAACTTTCTTGCCATTGACGATATAGACACCGTCAGGCAGATCTTGGAGTGAAGTGACGTTCTGCCGAACCAACATACCGCTCAGGCTGCACATCATACAACGGATGGTTGGTACGGTTCATGATCTCAAACGACACCGTGCACTGCTCGCCAGAGATTCCTCCGATGGCAGATCCCAGGACGGCACCAATAGTTCCGCCTGCAACGGCACCCTGTCCAGTGTAGGTATTACAACTACTCAGCATCAAGACAGC
>JAEEGJ010002893.1_pt1 | contig 74432 bp, 54 predicted proteins | sample 8958761 | NCBI WGS metagenome assembly JAEEGJ01 (sample SAMN16246546, study PRJNA631951) | gut metagenome | biome: gut microbiome; feature: rumen; material: RS-attached | host: Bos | place: Iran: Karaj | collected 2018-10 | reverse complement strand
ATGAACTTTTTGCTGTGATATTGACATTTCTATTAAAACAGGTTATAATATGGTTGTAAACAAAAAGTATAAAGCAGACACACAAACAGGAGGCAGCCGGAGCCGTTTCCGGTAATCTATTATGAAAGGAAAATGACTTATGATGAAAACTAATAACGAGAAAAAGGGAAATACAGCTAAGAAGCTCATACCGGCTGCAATGATGCTTGCTGTTTCTGCTTCAATGCTGGGAACATCCACCTACGCGTGGTTTTCAATGAATAAGACTGTTACCGCTACAGGTATCAGCATGACAGCGACAGTTCCAAATCAGCTCCTTATCAAGGGTTCTGCAGAGAATGCGGCTTACAAGGCTGCGATTGCATTTAACGAGAGCGTTGATTCAGCTGTTAATACAAGCGCTGCATTAACCAACCTTGTTCCTGTTGCTTACAAACAGCAGACAGCTGCTACTTCCGATCCTAATAATACTTTCAAAAAATTAACTACAGCTGGAATGGCAAAAGTTGATGAATTAGGTCGTGTAAGCGGCACTGTAGTTGATCTGTCTTCTGCGACAGACGTTGAGGCTGCTACAGCAAATACAGATTATTTCTACGACACATTCACTTTGAAGTATGCTGGTCAATTGGATGCTTCTATTAGCCAGCCAAGAGTAAAGATCACATTTACTGATAATGATACTACAAATGCTAATTCTCCTATTGTTGGTGCTCTTCATGTTGTATTAGTTGATAATGAATCAACTCCTAATGTATATGAATTTGATATGGGTTCAGCAACATGGACTACATCTGGTGATGATGCTAATAAGTATGTTTATACTCCAACTAATGTAACTGCTTTCGATACAGATAATGATGAGGTAACATATAAAGTGTATGTTTTCTATGACGGTGAAGATGCACAGTGTATGAATGCTAATGCTATCAATCTGGATACATATGCGTTTACCTTCACTTTCGATCTTGTTGCTGCTACACCTTCTGGTGGCGGCGGTGGCTAATAATGTCTCACAGCTGAACATACAGGCACATATAAATTATAAAAAATCACTCCCTCTCATAAATTCCTCCAATTCATAGGTAAGTTTAGGCCTTAATTAAAGTTTCTGTGAACTCAAAACGGCGATGGCATGAGAGATTCATGATAGAAGTTTCATAATAGGCTGTAAACCTCCTAAAGAGTTTCCCCTCCCTGTCCGGGAGGGGATTACTTTTTAATATCTATATGTTAATTTTATATTGGATAATACTCACAGTTTATTGTTAATGATTAGCGAAATTTCAGTGAAAACGCTTGCAAATTCTTTTGTTTTATGTTATAATATATATTGAAAAGAAGTGTTTTTTTACATGGAGTATTTACTGCTGCCGGCAGTAAGCATGATCTGAAATGTTTGGGGAACTTACAGAGAGACTGTGCACAAACAGTATGATCTGAATAAGGTTCGTCATCATTGTACCGGAGCAGGCTCCCGGCATCACTCTGTCAGAGCCTGCACGGTACGCTGTAGATATGATATTCGCACTGCGGCTGAACAGCCATAAGGAGGTGAGGCGATGAAAAAACAGAATAGGGACGGAACGAAAAGCAGTGATGAGACTGAAAAAAAGCGGCGCTCCTCACTGATAAAGCTCGGTTCTGTTATGGTACTCGCCTTCATTGTATGGGTATTCAGCACTATTGCATGGTTTTCCATGAATAAGAGCGTTAGCGGCGGGGGTATGGGAATAAACGTGGATACCGGTCCTTTTGTACTGGCTGCCCGGGGAGACAATACGGGAGCGATAAGCTATACAAAATCAGGCGGTGTCTATACCTCGGAGCCTCTGTATGAAATGACAGGTGCTGTAGGCGCCGGGGACGGCGCCAGCTACACATACTCTGGTGTAACATATTATACTGCCAGAGGCGCGGATATAATAAAATGGAGACTCACTGATAACTATGATCCTGCTGACGAGGGCATAGGTCCTGATTCCAGCGGTACTTTAACATTCTATCTCATACCCAGCACCGATTCAGGCTTTACAGCGCATATTTCACTTAATATGGAAGGCTATAAGGCTGATGTGAGGATAAACAATGATGAAAACGATGCGCAGCATAACGGTTCTTATGCGGTCTCGAACCTGACGCGGATAACTTCGACCGACTCCGAGTATGCTGCCTGTGAATATCTGAACCGTCGTATCCTGTTTTTCAGCGGCGGCTCAAAGGGAACGTATACCGGATTTATCGACAAGGACGGATTTGATCTGACCTTTGCGGATAATGAGGTGACTATGGGAGTCCCTATCGAGGTGACTCTCAGGTGGATATGGCCGAAGACCTTTGCTCAGATGGCGTGTATCTCCGAAAATACAGCGGATAATATCACCAATGATACAACAGCTCGGGCGGCGATACGTGCATATATCGTGGCTGAGCCGCAGAATCTCCTGAACAGGGCGACAATAAGCAGAAATGAGGCTTTGCTGAAAATGTCTGATGACGCAGGCGATCAAACGTACACGTTTAATGCAAGCAAAGCGCAGACTAATCTGATCGCGCTGAGCGAAGGCTACAATCTTGCTGACAGCAAGGTGGGAAAGGACGTTCAGTATATGCTGCTTTCAGTAACAGCTGAATGAATATAACATGAAAGGGGGCGCTGATATGGGCTTAATGAAAAAAATATCCGCAGCATTCAGGAACAGAAAACTGCAGGTCATCACTGCCGCTTTGCTGACATTAAGCCTGCTTATCATTGCCCCGACGTATTCGTGGTTCAAAAAGCAGCAGGAAATGGCGAGATATGAAAAGGTAAGGTCGGTAAACACCCTTTATATCACTGCTGCGAGCCGAGAAGATGTAAAGAGCTTTCAGATAGCCGGCGTGGACGTCAGCGAGAAAGCCTTATGGGATCTCGGGAACAGTCAGACTCAGCGTAAAACGTATCAGGATTACGTCTTCTGTGTTGCCGGAGATTATGTTTACAGCTATACCCTGCAGCTTGCTCACACTACGAACAATAACTACAGGTACGAGATATTCGAGGCGGAGGCAATGGGCAGTCCTCCGGCAGGCGGTGTGCCTGAAAGGGACTATATCGAGTATAAGATCACAGAGGATTATGATCCGGCAATACTCAGTGAGATAACCGCAAAGGATATATATACAACTAAGGCGGCAGGGGACGGGCTCCTGTATTACAGGATAAAAAAAGCTGACAACTCTGTTCCGGTATCCCTGAACGCGGTAAATCCGACACAAAACGATAAAAGCCTTGTTACACCGTCAACATATACGGTCGGCGGAGAAACCGTGACATATAACGGGCATTTCCTTAACCGGACAACGGATTTCTCTGCAAACAATACCTATCATAATGATACATACAGCGAAGACGAGGATAAAGTTGATGGTAATGCAGAGCCGCTCTACTGGCAGGCGAACGGCATATCCGGAGGAGATGTTACCAACAGCGATTCGTTCTATCATGAATATATACTCCGGATATCCTGGGACATATCAGGAAACAATGCCGCGACTACAGATTATAAGGACACGGATATAATTTATGTTATGGCAAAGGCGGACTGATCTTTGATATCTTTTATGAAAGGAGATGCACAGATGGGAAAAGCAGAGCGCTTAAAAGCTTTTATGAAAAAATACTGGGCTGCTGTCTGGGTGACCGCGGTGATAGTCTGTGCAGTATCCTGGATCGCATTTGCTGAATATGATTCAAACAAAAACCGTGCGAAAAGAGTTGCCGCGAATGTAAGCAGCGGAGGGCAGATGTTTTCTTCCGATTATCTCGAAAAGGATACGCCTGTTCACAGAGTTCCGTTTTCCGGAGGGACTGACGGCTATTGCACGATACCGGTACAGATATGGAATTTCAGCACCTCCAATCCGGGAAAGGGTTATCCGGCGGTTCTTCCGTATACCCTGACAGCTTCACTTGTGGAAAGGGTGATCGTTCCCGCAGCGAATGAAGGTGAACAGGATACGGTCGCCTATAACGAGATCACTGACAGTTCACTTGATGTTGTGATAAAGCTTGACGATCAGAATATAACATGGGTCCAGAGCCAAAGTGCTTATGTCCTGACCGACAGCACAAATTCCTTCACAGCAGATCAGAGCGGAAACTATCCGCCTGCAACGAAAGTGCATGATCTGAAATTTCCCGAAAGTCTCCTTGCAGCCGGCAGCAATGTTTATGTCAGGCTGGAAGCTGTGCCGACAAACGGAGATACCAATCTGAAGCCGCTCAGCGGTATCTTTGGCATCACATCTGCGGCTGAAGCCCTTGAACACGGCTGGGCGGGATATTTCAGCGATAATAAGGCCTATAACGATTACGACGCGTTCAACTACGTATTCAGCGGAAGCGGAACGGCAACTATCGATTTCTGGTGGTGTTCTGATTATCTTGAGGTCAGTCAGATAAGCCTCGATAAGTATAATGATCCTACCGTTATAACATCTGCCGGCACTACCATGAATAATGTGACAGGAACATGGAAAAAGATCACGCTCAGCGCAGACTCTGATGTTCTGAACAGATACGACTTTCAGCTGTATATGACAGGAGATCCGACTTCGGATTATACAGATCCTGCGGCAGGTGAAAATGAGTCTCCGTTCTGGAAAAGGGTCGAGAGCTATGTATACAAGACTATTACCTGATAAAATACCATATCTGATTATATGGCGATCATACAGGCGAGGAGGGTAAAGTATGAAAAACAGAAATGAAAGAATATCTGCTGGTATCAAAAGGATCATCAGCGTTTTTCTGGCATTGACATTTGTATTGAATATTTCACCCTCCGAGGAGCTTGGCAGTTTCCTCAGAACGGGGATAGAATTTGTTGCTGAAGCTGCAAATAAGGATCATGTTCCGTCGGACAAGAAATTTAATGAAGAACAGCAGAAGGTCCTGAGCTACAAGAATGATGACGACGTCTATATTCTTGACGGAATCAAAAAAATAGAAGAATATTCCAAGGCATATTATTCGTTTTCCCAGTATCATCAGGGAGATACGATAAATATCGATTTCAGCGGAACACAATCCAATGATGATATAGATGAGTTCCTTGCGATAGGAACTGAGCAGTTTCCGTTCAGAGGAAAGATAATCCTCTCAACAACTGCAAACAATAAGCTTGTGCTCCCCGAGGCTTTCTTTGATTACGTTTATGATTCGGTACAGATCACAGACTCTGTAAATGACGCTCCGTCACCGCTTATCGTAACAAGGACCATCGACGATACAGGCGAGCCTGTGCTTGCCCGCCATGTCCTGCATGACAGTGAAGCCGTAGGCGTTGTGAACTGGCAGATACAGCTCGATCCCAACGGAGACAACAATTACAGTACAGGCGGCATTATCGGCGAGATGGAAGCGAACGCAAAGCTCATACTCGACGTTACTGACAATACCTCCTGCGATATATACGGAACTGACGATATCGGATATATCTGCGGCAAAATGGGAAGCGGAAGCTCTCTGAACGTCAGGTCGGTCACGGGAACAAAGACCTATTCCGTAGAGACTGCAAACGGAAATGCCGGCGGTGTTGTTGGCAGCATGGCGGAGGGCTCGGTACTGGAGCTCGGCAGTAATATGCCGGATCCGACGGCTGCGGTAACAGCAAACGGCGACGGTCATTACGCAGGCGGTATCGTTGGCTATAACGACGGCGGTACGGTCAGGTCAGCTGAGAACAGCGGCAGTGTCCCGGTTTTCTCTTCGGCGTCAAAATATACTGTAAATAATGAGCTTGCCGGAACATATGGCTCCGGCGGAGTTTTCGGATACTACAGACCGGTATTTCAGGAAAATGAGACAACAGGTGTAATTGAAGCCTTATTCGATATCTCATGGCTTCAGATTGGAACATCAGGTACAAGAATGACTGCAAACGGAAACGGTTCTGTTGGCGGTCTGTTCGGTGTGCTTGTCAATGAGTCGGCTGCCGAAGCTGAGGGAATCGTAACTTACTCCTCAGGCGATATCAAGATATATGATTCTTCTGACAATTCAGCCGTGATCTATATGGACCACAGCGGAAATACAGATACGAACAATAACAATGATATCATAAATTACGGCGGCGTTGCCGGCAGATATACAGCCTGCGATCTTGACGGCTCGCTTGAGGTGAAAGACGTTTCCGTAAATGTTGCCCGCAGCGGAAGCAGCAGCTATGTAAACTACGGCGGCGGTATAGGTATCACAGAGGGTGGAAACGGAAATACAGAGAATTCTCTGTATGTAAGGTTCAATGATTACAGGGCTTCAGTTGTAAGCGGGAACGCTGTGTCGGATTCTGTTTACGGAGGCTTGATCGCTCGTTCCGCAAATGCATTTGTTGACGCTAAAAATGTTACTTTGAACTCCACAGGCAATTTCTACGGCGGCGGCGTTATAGGACGAATGGATAACGGCGTTCTGCGTCTCAGCGGAACAACAGACCTGACGGGCGGTCATGCCCTGAGCTCGGATAACAGCTATTATGAGGGTCAGATAGTAGGCGGCAGAGACAGCTCACTCATTTTTGCCGAATACGACCCGGATAATTCCCGTAAATGGGTACTGAAAAGAAGCACTGCCTGCGCTGTTGACGATATAGGCTCATGGGGCGGGGTACTGCGCTTTGACGGTATTTCAACATCACAAGCTCTGACCTCTGAAAAATACGGCTCCGGTACTGTTTTAACTGTCAATGAGACAGAACATACAGTTACGGTAGGAGTTCCGGCTGCTCAGACTACTATTTCCTCCGCAGCTGATTTCGCTATGATCGCTCTCCGCTTCCAGCTTGAAGCGGTTCAGGGACTGCCCGTTAAATTTGACAGTAACTGGTCTTATGATGAGACAGATATTATTGATCAGGACATCACATTGAGCGCATCTGCCAGCCTTGCAGGTACGGGTCTGACCGGACTTACAAGGGACAATGCCGAGAATGCTTCCGACAGTGCGGCTTACTGCGTTTACAAGGGAAAGTTCGACGGCGGCAATAATAAGCTGACGCTTGCTGTCGGCGAGCCTTACGGTATGCGCAGCAATACTTCCCTTACCAATCATAACGCAGAGGGTAACGGAAGGATATACAGACATATCTATACCGGCCTTTTCGGTATCGTTGACGGTGATTATGGTACGTCATCGGATTATACGGTAAAAGACCTTACCATATCGGGTACAGTCGATGTCAGCGCAAAGGCTGAGATCTTCTGCTGCGGCGGCTTTGCCGCAAGGTCGATACAGGATTTCTCTGCATATAATGTTGCTACAGAAGGAGTGACTACAGTCGGCGGAGTGACCACCGGTCTGCGTATGACTCACGCAGGAGATAAAAAGCTTTACATGGGACGTCTTGTAGGCGAACTGGGAGCTGGTACAGATGTTATATCGGTCTCCGGAACGAGCAGCAGTAAAAGTATATTTGACGGTACTGTCTCAGGCACAAACAGTGATGTGAACTCCTGCTTCGGCGGTGTTATCGGCAGGATCAGCCATAAGACCGATGAAGACAGAAACTGGTATTTTACCGATATCACATTAAAAGGCTCTGTCAGCAATACAGCTTCAAAGACAACTCAGAAGACAGGCGGTCTGATCGCCGAGATAGCCGGAGACTATAACCGGAACCTGCATGATCGTACTCTTACGCTGGACGGCGTAGAAACTGACGGCCTGAAGGTGACGGGTTCTTTGGCTGCCGATGGTACAATGGGCGGTCTGCTCGGATACGCATGGATAAAGACAGACGTTGCGGTAACTGATGTTGACGTAAAGAATTCTTCCGAAGTAAATATCGGTGCGGCAGCAGGAAATACAGCAGGTCTTGTGTACCGTGCGACAGGTCACTGGACGATTACAAGTCTGGATATCTCAGGACTGAAAATGACTGCTTCCGGTGCTTCCTCTGTGGGAGCTATCGTCAATAAGGGATATTATTATTCCGGCGATAATACTGACTTTTATTCGGCACTGAACAGCAGCGCAATATATCTTGAGCTGCCGGCAGCCGGCTGCTACAGCCTTGTATTAAGCAGCTCAAATATCAGTACGAGTGCTGTATTTGATGAGCTTTGCGCTTTTACCTGTCCCTCTGCCGCAGATATCATGAAAAACGGAAACGGTATCATTTCCGTAGTGACAGGCGGCTTTTATACAAACGGCTCCACCGCGAGCGGAAGCTATCATGCACAGACCTCTTACGGTGCAAAGCCGAACCCAAATTCAAGATATTACTATGACCTTACAACCATAACCGCTGATTTGAATACACCGCAAAAGAAGCTTATGAGCTGGGGCGTGAATACTTATGCCTGCGAGAACCTGAAGCAGTATTTTGCGGACCCATTCGGTAACGAGATCACGGATGCCATCTATGATATGAACGGGTACAGCTGGTATCCTGTAAATGTTGACGCAAATATCAAGGTAAACGGAACATTTACATTCAATAACAGGGGATTTGAGGAAAGTGAGGCTGTAAAATACGCTTCGGAGACAAACTCATATAAGCGTACCTCTCTCTATGATTCTGCAAAAAGCAAAAACACACAGCATTATCTCATGCATAACGGACTGTTCTATGATGTTTATTCCTGCACCCTGACGGTCGGTAGTGTCGAGCTTTGCGGAAACATAGCCGGTTACTCTCAAAGCACCGGTGAGGCTGATATATGCGGTGCGCTGGTATGCGGCAGGGTATACGGTTCATCATCGAGTATGGTGGGAGCTGTTAAAACCGGAACAGGCAGCAATGACGGCATAAGTCTTGCGGGTATCGTGGTATACAATGTAAGCGGTACTGTGAATAATGCGCTTAATGTCTCTGACTACGCTCCGCTGCTCATCAACAGGCTCGACAGCCACTCCTCGCTGAATCTTGGCAATGTGAGCACCACAAGTGATTATAACTATACTGATAACGGGGTCAGCAGGTCACGTATCGCGGCTACGAGCCTTATAGGTGATGCAGGCAGCAGCTCCGCGACAGATGTCAATGCCGAGTTCAGGCTCATGACTCTTGACGGAAGAAACAGCACAGGCGCCGCTGATACAGCTCTGAGTACAACAGGTCAGCTGGATCAGATGTACAGCACATACAATTCTATATTCTCAAAGGCTACGTTCCTGAATTCACTTTCATTCAGCTCCGGTTCCTCGGGAAGGTATAACTTTACATGGAAGCAGGACTGGGACACAAACGGTGATGATACAGCTGACGCTTTGCACAGAGGTAAAGTCACCTATGGCAAGGAGCTTGGCTACGACAGCGTGAATTATCCTAAGACGGGCGCAGTGTCTCCTTATTACAATTCCCAGTATCCGGACGAGGAATTCAAGTATTACGGTTCAGACAAATATACCAATCCTTTAACCGCAAACGAGACTGGTACAGAGCATCAGTACGCCAATGGTTTCCTCAGCAATTTCCTGCCTTATGTGGCTGAGCGTTATAATGCAGACAGCCATAAATATCAGCTGCAGGTGAATCATGCTGCGATAGATTCGATCACAGGCTGCGGAACCTATGATCATCCCTATGTTATCTCAACAGGTGACCAGATCGAAAATATCTGTGCATGGATAAATAATAGTGCTGCGGGAGCAAGTATCCGGATCCCTGCGGAAGGATTGAGTTGTTCCGGAGATACTATAACCGGAATCAATGGTACATGGTGCGCAGATCATACATCAGATGTGCTGTGTGTATTTACTGATCCCGGCTTTGAGTGTTCTGTATTCAGTGCAGTTACACCTGAAAGCGGTGATAACCCGAGTACGAAAGGCTGGTATGAACGCAGCGGTGATTATCCGGATTACACTTATAATTTATCATCAGATCCTTCTGTGAATAATAGTAAAACATATTATACGGAAAAAACTTATACATTGGAGGAAGGTGTGCTTAAAGCTTACCTGGCAGGAGCATACTACAAGATCGACGGTGAAGCAAATGCAGAAGATCTTATCATTGATGATGAATTTGACGGATTAGGCAAGAACGATAATGCGGCGTACCGTTTCCGCGGAGTATTTGACGGTAATCATAAAACCATTACGAACAAAACCTCTGCTCCGTTCATCTATTACAGCAATGGCTGCGTAGTGAAGGATCTGACTATAAGCGTTGAACCGGTTCAGGATATTCAGCTTGTAGGCTATCAGGTGAATTTTGACAGTGCATGGAGTTCGAGAAAAATCGGTGATACAACGAAGCCTCCCACAGGAAATGACGCGTACGGCGCTGTGATCTCCCGTGTTATGGGCGGAGATACTGTCATTGAAAATGTGTTCGTGAGCTATACGAACATGACTCAGCAGTTTGATCTGCCGGGTAAATTTGCACAGCTTGTCCCGGTTGGCGGATATATCGGTGTTATTGTAAATGGCGGCGTTATTTTCAGAAATATGGGCGACGCTGCGGCTGCTTATGCGGAAGCCGGATTATATGATGATCTTATAAACGGAACTCCTGATACAGCTTATAAACCAAGCGGCGAATCTCAGGATTATGTTTCTGCTGATTCAGATTATACAGCAACGACCGAGTATCTTGACAATATGGCATGGCTTTACATAAATCCATACATCGGACGTGTTATCAACGGATTTGCCGTTACTGAATCAGAAGCTTATGCTCCTTATGAGAACGGCGAGAGAGCTTTCGGAAGCGGAAGCCCTGTATCCGGAAATACTGTTACTCTGCAAAACGGCAGAAAGCATTATTCTATAACTGATATCGACACATCTGATACAATAGATAATAATGAATCAGATGATGTAAATATTGACAGCGGTCAGGACCTTTTCCTGATGTCGCTTATTATCAACAGCGGAATTGAAAAAGAAACTCTTGGCTACAAACAGGCTTATAAAGTCTCAAGATCGGCAGACTACTCCGATATCGGAACTTCCGAGGGAACAAGTACAAGCTGCAATGATTATAATAATAAGGCCAAAAATGATGTTTTAGATTCAGGCTTACATAAATCTGCTCAATATGGCTATCTTTCAAGCGCATATAATAAAACAGGGAAAATTTTTGCCGACAACAATAGCCTGACGCTTACGATCGACAGCGAGGTTTCTGGTGATATTATTCTTCCTGACGGCTTTAAGGGTATCGGAAATCTGTTTAACAGCGTCGATGCTTACAGGATAAAGATAGTGACCTTTGACGGCAGCGGCAAGACTATTTCGCAGAACACAAGCTACTACTACTATGACACGAATTTTGATACAGCCTATCCTCCAAAGGCAGGTATTGACGGCGGTCTTGGATTTATCAATTATATTAGTTTTGCAGGCGCATATCAGAATCTCTTCCTGACAGGCAATGTAAAGACCGATCTTGTCAGCCAAAAGGACGGAAGCTTTGTTACATCCAAATCTCCAAATGCTCTGAACAACGGGCAGTATCTGTCAGCAGGAATGCTTATCGGAACAGCAGTTCAGAATACTACGATCGAGAATATGGCGCTGACAAATATTGATGTTTTCGGTCTTCGTAATACCGGAGGACTTGTTGGATATCAAACAACTACAAATGGTCCGGATGGTTCGCCTACCACGCTTAAATATGATGTAGATGCTGATACGAACTATGATTCTGATAAGATAAAGGTTCACGGCAGGGCGAGCACAGGTGGAATGATAGGCAAGCTCAATGCCGGATACGCTAAGGTCGATATGGGCGGCAACACCTTTAACCTCACAGAGGTAGTTTGTGACAATACAAATTCAAGAGGCGGAAACTACTACGACTTCGGTGTCGGAGGATTTGTCGGCATGATGAGAGCTAATGTAGGTGCAAGTGCTGCTGATAATGATACAGACAGAAGCTCTAATTTCTTCAAAAACATTGTTATCGGAACACCGGAGCAGCGGCAAGAAGTTGAATGTGAAAATACAGATATCTTTACTGCCGGTGTTGTTGGAATAATGAATAAGTGTGCAGGTATTACAATTGAAGGCTGTACCTTCTATAACCTTAGTGTAGTTGCAAAGTTCGGTGCGGCAGGACTTGTTGCGTTCCCAACGACAAGAACGCCTGCTAAAGTTGTCAATACACATCTTTTGAGTCCGCTTAACTCTACGATCGAGAGTACCACTGATTTTGCAGGCGGTATGATAGGAAGCTCCGACCCGAGAGAGAATGAAAGCAACGGAAGCCGTGAATTTGAATTCAACAATTGCTCTATCAGCGGCTATACTATCGCAGGCAAAAAGGGCGCAGGCGGCATTATCGGTTTCAGAGGAGCTTATGATGATTCTGTTTATCTGTATCTGAACAATATCAAGGTAACCGACTGCACGATGAAAACAGATGACATGGCGGGCGGTCTGATAGGTGAGATGAACGAGCCTGTTGTAGGATATAATATTCTTGCAAGTGATATTGCTTTTGATCAGTATACGCCATTGGAAGAAAACCAGGAGCCTTCATACAAAGCTGGTTATATCTGCGGTTCAATCAATACCAAAAGTGAGAACTGTACCTATAATACAAGCGAAGGTGATCAATCAAAAATCACAAATAGAAGAACAGGTACAATTCCTTTCATTAAGCTCGCAGGATTCAGCAGGCAGGACATCAAGGGCGCAAACACCATGATCGCTGAGCTGGTCGGACAAAATAACGCCGGAGGCGAATACGGATCAGGAGGCTATGTTGTATTTGCAGACTATAATAATATGGCAACGACAGTTGGAAACGAACTGTTCTCCAATGTCGATACCGGTGGAACCAATGTTATAGATACTGTGCCGGACGGACGTGATGATACTGTAACGAAATACGCTATCCCTGTTGCCAGCGGCGGTATACCATCAATGAGCAATGCTCATGAACGAGAAATCGCGGGTGAGCAAAATCCCAAGACTGACCACTATAACGAACAGGGTACAAATGGAACAAGCTATAGCGCGGGTACAAAGCTTGCGTATTTGGTCAATAATCCTACTGCGCTTTCAAGTATAGATGGATTTGCTGCTTATGGTGCAACTGTCAATGGCAAAACGACAAATGGATTTTATATCTACTGTGTTGGACAGAATAACTTACTTGATGATTGTAATAATAAAAAAATGGGATATCTTACTGGAACTATTACAGAGTTTTATAAAAAGAACACCACAACTAAACAAGGACAAGTTATTGCACAAAGTATGGATCTAAAAGATGCAGAGGTTTATTATTTTGAAAAAGCAACGGAGAATGGAGTTGACTATTATAAGATTTATAAAGTTGTGGAGGAGGAAATCAACGGTATATCACAAAATGTGAAATACTACATTTATCACGCATCAAATACTACACGTGCTGCTTTTAGTAAAAATAATGCTGAATTATTTGAAGTAAGTAATGGAACAGATTCTAATGGAAAAAAGACATTTCGTTTTAAGAAAAAAGGAACAGCTAAGGAATACCTATTGCACTCCAATGGTGGCGGCGGTATAAGATACTATGCTGACAATCCAAATGGTAACTGCGATTTCATAATTTATTCCGTTCCTGATGAAAAAGCGCTAAAAGCATGGGACTATGGCACGGTTAGTGAAACAAATGGAACATTTACCTTTAGTACTCCAAGTGCAGAATCACCAAGAACCCCTACTGCCGCAGAAATAGCAGACTTTACATCTTACTGCAATAATTCTCAGGATCATGAGCTGTACTACGTTACAAAGACAGAAACAGTCAACAAGACAAAGCCCGGAACAAACCTCCCGCCTTATGTTACTACAAATCCAAAGAAATATATCTCCGGAACGCAGTTCCTGACAGGCGATGCCGTCGGCTACAACAGGTCAATAACCTATGCAAATTCCACTATAGGAGCGATACTTAACGCTACGGACGCAAAGAAGTATACTAAGACCGGCGACAGCAGCGGCAGCGCAAAGGCTTCGCTGATAAGCAAGCTCAATACCTATGGCAAGTATTCGTCATATCAAAAGGAAATGGGCTTGAAGGCAGGCGATGGCGTAACAGTCAATTTCCCTGTTGTTGTATGGGACGATGCTACGAAGGAGACTACAACAGAGTTCTTCAATAATTATCTGCAATACCTGACAAATACATCCTTTGATTTTGCAGAAGGCAATTCAGATGTGTTCAATATTCAGCTCGGAGCCTGCGTCTGGAACGCCGGCACCGGCAGATTTGACTATTGTTCAGGTGAATATGACACAAACGGAAATGCAAACGGTTCGTACCTGCTGAACAGAAGCGGTGAATTCCAGCTTCAGAAAGGAATGTACGACAACGAGGTCGGGGCACGTTTTACCCTGATAGATGTTCAGTTCTACGATCCCGGTGACACTTCTGCCAACAGGAAGATCGCCTATCATCTGTATGTACCGGTGCTTATCAAGAAAATGCTGTACTATGACTTCCATTCGTCATTCCTTTCCGGCACAAATTACAGGATAGCTCCTTATGAGAATAAACGAAGCAGCGGAACAGGTAATACGCTGATAGATAATATCGGAAATCCTGTTACTCTTGAGGTCCAGTGGACCTATGACCGTGACCTTGCAGGCTGGCAGTCGTCACTTGAATCCGGCGAAGATCTGCTGCATACCTCGTTTGACAGGATAATTCGTGTCACAGATCATATAGGCGGTCTGCCGGATGGAACGCAAATGGTGCTTGTCGATGTTAACCGCAAAAACAGCTATTATTATGCGTCGAAGACTGATGTCGGAGCAGGAACGTGGCGGAATTCGACTTCATACAATTTCAATTTCACATCATTCAGAAAAGAACTCAGCAATGCGAATTCAGCTCATTATTCACCGCCTGTCCTCAATGATTACTTTGATGTTACAGTAACTAATGCGGATGAAAATGCGAATGTAAAGTTTAAAACAGTACAATCTGAGGAAGATGCGATCATTTCCGACGGCACAAATTATTATGCTATTGATAATTCCAGTGGTAATACCGGAGGTTATGTGATCACTCTTTCGTACAAGTCTTCAATAAACACTGCCGGCGATACGAATGCAAATACAAAGGACGGAAAGATACAGGACGACTATTATATAACATTTTTCACGGAAAACGATACTTCAAATAATGCTGAGCTGTATCATCTTGAATTTGACGATAGAGGAAGCTTCGGAAACAGTGATTATCCTACTCTTGCATCTGACAATTATGCTTCGCATATCATAACAGGTGACATTTTTGTAAATGAAAACTTCAGTATCAGTGATATGAACACCAGAACAGAAATGTCACTGATATCAAACAAGACAAATGATAAGATATGGGCTACATTCAGCGTAGATGTCGGCGTGAACGAAGCACTTAAAAATACCCTTAGATCAAGCTTCGGACTGTCCAATGTAGAGGTTTATCAGAGTTTCCTGATAATGTTCAAAAAGCAGTCGGCTTCATCGTCGGTACAAGGTATAGCCTCACGTCCTTCTGATATTCACGTATCGGAGTATACGATCGGACATATCGAACATGATGACAGTACCGACACGGATGTACGCAGAATTGATTACCGGATCGATGTCAATCCTGCTACGAGCACCGGAATGTCTGATCCCAATACAAATGAGATGACCACGGCAAATCATATAGAGCTCCGCGGAAATACGAACCTGAAGAATTATATGAAGCAGGCTTGTGAAAGTGCCGGTAAGAAATACAATATCTCTGCCACATTTGAGCTTTCATATACAGAAGAAGATAAGCTTGCTGCTCAGTTCCCGACACGTGACTCTTCAAATCTCAGTCAAAGCAGCATAGGAACCCTTATCGGCGGTTCGTCGAATGTAGCGTCTACTCCGGAGGCAGCGGTATACAGTAAGAATGTCGCGGTAAAGGCAGGTACTATGTGGGAGACAACATACTCATATTACTGTACTATCAATACCAATGCGATACTCACGCTGAATTCGGACGACGCAGACAATGATCACGGTGAGTTCTACCAGTTCGGTATCAACGCAAATGATATTGATCCGGAAAGTCTTACAGATGACGGATATGTTCCGGTAAAGCTGAAAGCTGTCTATGACGTATCAGATCTGTCAGCAGCTGATAATGTTCAGAACATGAAAAGCATGAAGCTGACGTTTACGGTCAGCCGGAAGCAAAACTACGGAACAGCGCTTGACATCGCTGAATATATTGATGGACTGGCAATCTCCGGAGCGGAGCAGGAGGAAGGCGAGGAGCCTGTATCCGCGCCAACTCCAAACACGTCAGATCCGAAGAAGATAGTGTATACTGTGACTAATCCGAGCAATTACTTCGATTATGATCCGGATACAAATGTATATCAGATACCAGTTAGCTTCAATGTGATAATAGGAGACCAATTCGGTAAAACTGATGAAAATGAGCGCTCTTATTATTATTCAAATTACATGATAAAGCTTGAGATCGAGATGTTTACTGATACTGCCGCAACGGAGAATATGGAGGGTTCCAAGGATGACGATCATGTTATCTACACACACGCAAAACTGTTGACGAGCATTATCGAATGATCTGAAAAAATAGTGTATAAGCGGCTCGGGAGGCGGCATACCTGCTTCCTGAGCCGCTGCTTTTTCTTCATGAAAAAGCAGCCAGCTGTTTCAGGGATATTTGGTTGAGAAAAAAGATGATAATATACTTGATGTAATGTGCAGTTGACTATAAGGCACAAACAAAAGGTATCTCATTGTATATAATGCTGAAAGTTTTTGACTATATATGAATTCTTAGAGAAAATATTGACAAATCAGTGTGGGCGAGGTATAATATAATTGTAAACAAAAGGTATAAGTCGATCCCCCAGATCACTTAAAAAATGCCCTCTATTTATTGATCCGAACGGATCAGGTTTATGAAAAGCCTTGTAAAAATGGTCTGTGAGCTCTAAGCAGTTATGGCAGAGAGTTCCATAATAAAAGATTCATCATAGGCACATAAAACCTTCAGTTTTATGCACCGTCAGTTTGGTGCTGACGGTGCAGCGAAACAAACTTTATTAATCGACAGCTTGCTCATATTCTATACCTCAACCCGTCGGGCGATAGTCCGGCGGGTTATTTTTAATGTTTTAGCGGCGGCATCATGAAGAAATTGTATATTTCTGTGCCGGAAACGGCATACGGAAAGTAGTTTGTTATATGATATTTACTTTTTGTAAAAAAATACTGTTTTTTTGTTAGAATTAATAGTTATTTCATTGACATTGCACTGTAAATATGGTATAATAAAACAAATAAAAGAAGAATTTTAAGGAAGAGGGGGGAGGATATGGCAGAAAAGAATTTAAAGGCAACGGTTGACGGTCTCCGCGCCGTTGAGCTCAATTATCGGAATATCAGGGAGATATCAAGCGGTCAGACCGCTTTCATCCAGACGAAGACTATGCTGAATTCGCCTAATTTAGGCGTACTTTCACCCGACACGTACCGTGATGTAGCTGAAATGACAAATCAGGCGGATCAGCTGTTCCGGTTGGAGCTTATACAGGCTCTTGAAGCAAATTCATCGTTTTATGAGCGTGATATTGGATTCAACTGGCTGTCAGTCTATCTTCCTGTACGTCTTTTGCGTGAAAAGAGGACCACAAAGTTTGCAGCCGACTATGCCGCACGCTATCAGGTCGCCACGAGCCGTATCTGTTTTGAGCTTTCCTCGAAGCTACTTACGGAAACTGACGAACAGGTACCTTCAACGATACAGACGATGCGTAACCTCGGATTTCACTTTATGCTTACGGATTTCGGCGGAAGCTCATGTCCTCTTATGCGCCTCTCGGATTATCCTGTCGACTTCGTAATGCTCAGCCCGGAGGTGGCAAATTATATCGGCAGGGGAGAGCGTTCTGACAACGCGGTAAGGTCGATCATTTCCTTTGTGAATGATATCGGATCAGAGCCCATAGCCGACGGCGTTTTCAACAGCCATCAGGCGGAAATGCTCTATTCGTTTGAATGTGCGTACTGTGCAGGAAACCTTTCCGGCAAGTACATGACGGAAAGATATGTACGAAAGAAATCCGAAAACTGAACATACGGAAAAACAGTTTCTGCGCTTTTACGCAGAACTAATATATAAGGATTGGAGAGTTCACTGTGGATGATAAATTGATTGATGTCCTTGAACTCAGAAGAACTGCAAAAGAGGTCAAGCGTCATGTCGTCCTTATGAGGATACTCGGCCTGCTGGTGATAATTCTTGTGCTTATTGTGGCTGTTGCGTATGCGATATCCTATTTCTATGATAAGTTCGGAAGTTTTACGGTAAAGGTCAACAAGTACGACATGGTGCATCAGGGACTTACACTGTCGGAAACTCCCGAATATGACAGGTCTATAGCAGTGCTCAATGCTAACATCGTTTACGATATGACGAACATAAGCGGCAGAGACCTTCCCGAAAATATTGACAAGATAAACGGAAGTCATAACGGCGATAATTACATAGCCTATACCTTCTATCTTATAAATTCGGGAGATGATACCATCAGCTATACAGGCGAAATGGTCATTGAAAATGTCACGAAGAAGGTCGATGAAGCCGTCAGAATTGCGGTATACAAGAACGGCGAGAAGACTGTTTACGGAAAGACCAAGTCCAACGGCGGAGGCATGGAAAGCGATTGCGACAGCGAGTTTCTGACATCAGGTATAGTCATGAGGACCTCATCTGAGGGATTTAAGGCAAATGAAAAAGACAAATTTACCGTTGTTATATGGCTGGAGGGAAATGATCCCGACTGTATTGATGATATAATCGGCGGTACACTGAAGCTCGGAATGAACTTCAAGATAACCGAATCAACTTAATTTCAATAAAAGGAGTATAATCAATATGAAAAAGGTACTTAGAGTCGGAGCAAATGTGATCGCATGGATAGTGCTTATATTTGCGCTTCTGATAACAATAATAGTATTCTCATCCGGCAGGAACAACGGTGTGGCAAATCTTTTCGGTTACATTCCGATGACGGTAGAATCAGATTCAATGAAACCTACCTTCAGTAAGAATGATCTTATAATCTGTAAGGAGATCGATGATCTCAACAGTCTTAAAGAGGGTGATGTCATTACCTTCTGGACTGTCATAGACGGGGTAAGAGTAAAGAACACCCATAGGATCGTAAGCGTCAATGCCGATGAGGGCGCAAGGAGCTTTGTTACACGAGGCGATAACAATCCTATCGACGATACAGCTCCTGCATACGCAAGCGACATCATCGGTAAATGGACAAATACAAAGATAGTGGGCTTGGGAAAGTTTATGGCTTTCCTGCGTACAAAGAAGGGCTTCTTTATTTGTATACTCATTCCGATGGCGATATTCTTCCTTTTCGAGCTTTACAAGTTCATCGTTGCACTTATTGAGGTAAGGCGTCCGGCTGCTGCGGAGCAGCTTGACGAGGAAGAGATCAAGCGCCGCGCTATTGAGGAATACCTTGCAAGCAAGGGAGAAAAAGCCGACAATATCGCCGGAAAGGCTGAAGCGGTAAAGGAAAAGGTTTCCGATACCGCAGAGAAGCTTGAAGAAAAAGCGGAAGCAATTAAGGAAAAGGCAGAGGAAGCAGCTTCCGGTGCCGCAGAAAAGCTTGAAGAAAAAGCGGAAGCAATTAAGGAAAAGGCAGAGGAGATAACTTCCGGCGCTGCCGAAAAGATAGAAGAAAAAGCAGAAGATCTAAAAGAAGAGGCAGCAGAGGAACTTTCAGAGATAGCGGAAAAAACTGATGACAATGCCGGATGATCCGGCAAAGATCTGCGGTGATACCCGGATCTGCGGAGATTATTATGAATGAATTTCTAAAATGGTTTTTTGCATTTATTTCTGAGATGCTGAAGGGTTATGCAGAGATAATACGCGGCTTCGGTCACGGTATCAAGCAGATCTTCAACATAAAGAACTACATAGATATCTTCAAGGAACATTCTCAGAATTACGGTGCCTTAGGCTGGGTACTGTCCATATTTGCGATAGTGGTCGTAATAGCAATATACGTTCTCCTGGCAATGCTCATATTCTTCGGTATACGAAAATATATACGCTTCAGACATTCCCTCGTCAGCAATGAGGATCTCCTTGAGGAGATATCCGAGCTGCAGAGAAAGGTCATGAAGATGGCAAAGGAAAAGGACGAGATCATGGCTATGAAGGTCGCCCAGATGGGGCTTCCCGCAGGCTCTGGTGCATTGTCGTTTGCTGACGGAAATGCGGCAGGTGCGGAAGGAGAAGGCGGAGAAGCTCAGCCGGCAGTTGTGGAGAGCGGCGTTGTCCAGACGACAGAGCACAGATTTTCAAAGCTCATCGAAGTGGATACCTTCTACAAGACATATACTCCGCCTGAGTATGACAACGATATCGACCTTGTAGGTATTTGTGAGAATTTCAGAAATTTTGCGTGTTCAAGAATGCATCTGTACTATGAGCCCAAGGTAGTACGCTTGTTCATGGCCGGTATGGCTTCGACCAAGCTGATAATCCTTCAGGGTATTTCCGGTACAGGTAAGACCTCTCTCCCGTACTCCTTCGGTAAGTTCCTGCAGGTGGATACGACCATAGCTTCCGTACAGCCTTCATGGCGTGACAGAACGGAGCTTTTCGGATACTTCAACGAATTTACCAAGAACTTCAACGAGACAGAGGTGCTCAAACGAATCTATTCGTCAGGCTATAACAACGATGTAAACCTTATCCTTCTCGATGAGATGAACATCGCCCGTGTCGAGTATTACTTCGCGGAAATGCTCTCCATCCTCGAAATGCCGAACGCAGACGAGTGGGAACTTGATATTGTTCCCAATGTATGGAGCACTGACCCTGAGAATCTTGACAAGGGCAAGATACGCATCCCGCAGAATATATGGTATATCGGAACAGCGAACAACGATGACTCCACATTCGCTATTTCCGATAAGGTTTACGACCGTGCTCAGCCTATCAATCTTGACTCAAAGGGCGTAGCGTTTGATGCGCCCGATACGCCGCCTATGAACCTTGGCTTCGATCACCTTGATCAGCTGTTCAGGGATGCGTTCGACAAATATCCCATATCACAGGAAAATCTCAAGAAGATACAACAGCTTGACCTCTGGGTAATAGAGAAGCTGAGAGTTGCCTTCGGTAACCGTATCCTGAAGCAGATGAACCTCTTTGTGCCGGTATATGTAGCCTGCGGCGGCGACGAGCTTGACGGTATCGACTACATACTCGCTACAAAGATATTCCGTAAATTTGAATCTCTCAATCTCGCCATGCTGAGAGAAGAGCTTCGTGAACTTTGTGCCTACATGACCAAGACATTCGGCAAGAATAAAATGAACGAATCCATAGCTTACCTTGAAAGACTCCAGAAGCTGTTCTGATTCGGAAAAAGCAGGTGAGGACAAGTGAACGACTTATACAGCAAGTGGTACAGTGAGTTTTCGATACTTACTGAGGTATTCGGCAGTGATGAGTTATACAATGCACTTGATTCCCTGCTGAATGCGAGCCGTAACACATTTGCCTTCAACCGTAAACTTATGGAGAAGGCGATAGATGTATCGTGGGTAGAGGCTATAGAGAACGGCATTATCCATGTTGATAATTTCCTGAGAAGTCCGAGACGTACTATAGAAGACGTGGAGGAGATAGTACCTATAGCGCTGTCAAGAAAGACCACCATAGAATCGGTCAAGCACCTTGCGCAGCATACAGACCTTATCCAGAGCGTTGACAGGAAGACGGGAAAGATAACTCCGTCGAAGATACTGAACGTACATAAGGAAGAAAGTCTGCTGACCTACGAGAACAAATTCATAAACACCCTTATCGACAGACTTTACATCTTCATAAATACCCGCTATGAGAAGCTTGCACAGGTATCAAAGGACGAAGAGGTCTATACTCTCGGCTACGATACGGTGATAGATGACGGTTCGGGCGGAAAGATGAAGATAGATCTGAAGATAGAGACAATAGACAATCTCGATTCCTATGACGCCAACGGATATACCGTATGGCAGCGTGTCGAAAAGCTGAAAACAGCTATTGAGGGCTACAAGGGCTCGGAGCTTTGCAAAGCTCTTGGAAATACATATATACGACCGCCTGTAATGCGTACCAACGCGATCATGAAAAACGTGGATCTGAAAGCCTGCCTGACGCTCTGGCAGTATATAGAGAGCTACGACAAGGTTGGCTATGAGATAAACGTAGAAAATACTGCGATGCAGCCGCAGGAGGACTATGTAAACGATTTCTACAAGCTTGTAGTGCTGAATCTGCTGCTTTTCCGTTCGTACATGAACGTGGATACAGCTGATAAGCTGACTCATCTGAAGACTCAGACGGGCAAGCCGATAGCGCCTAAGTTCCTGAAGAAATTCGACAAGACCCTTGCAGCGGATTACAGTGTTTCCTCCGAGACTACAGCAGGATATATCGCTGCGGACGGCGATTTCAAAATGGAGAAGCATCTTCCCGAAAATCTGACGGAGATGTTTCAGGAGCTATCTTTAGTTATAAAGCTGGAGACAGAGTATCTCGCAAAGCTCGAGACCGAGCGTGCGGAGGAAGAAAAGCGCCGTCAGGAGGAAGAGGCAAGGCTCGCCGAGATGCAGCGTATCGAGGAAGCAAGACAGGCAGAACTGGAGCGTATCCGCATAGCCAAGGAAGAAGAGGAGCGCCGCGTTCAGGAAATGCTGGAGCAGAAGCGCGCCGAGCAGGAAGCGGAGGAACGCGAACGCCAGCGGCTTGAAGCAGAACGCCTTGCAAGACTTGAGGAGATACGCAAGCGCGAGGAGGAAGCACGTCTCAGACGCGAGGAGGAAGAAAGACTTGCCGCAGAGCGTGAGGAGATACGCCATAATAAGGAGATCGCCAGAAACGAGCTCGGTGAAGCTGAGGGTCTGGACGAGGAAGCGCTAAACAGGGAGCCTGACGAGGCTGAGCTTGAAAAGCAGGCTTATGACGAAGTCACAGAAGAAGAGATCGAGGAAGCAAAGGCTGAACTTGAATCAAACGAGGAAGGCGAGAGCTTCGAGGATCCGAGAGCTGTTGCGGCAAGAAAAAAGCTGGAGCAGCAGCGGCGTGAAAAGGAACGCGCCGAAACAGAACGCGCTCAGCGCCTGAAGGCGGACAGACAGCGTTTTGAAAACAAACCTTTCAGGGAGATATACCGCGAATATTCGTGGAATCCATTATATGTGCTTATCAGACTGATAAGACATCTGCTTGCGGTGGTATTCGGAATCATACCAAAGGATACCGACAACCCGCGCTATAAACAGCTCCTTGCTGAAAAGCAGGCAAAGCAGGAGGCAAATGAGCACGAAAAGCAGGAAAGAAAGGATATGGAGGTCTACTACAGGAAGTACGGGCAGGCTGCCCGGTACAGGATAATGCGTTTTATCAGCGATATGAAGTTCAAACGCAAGAAGCGCATTGCTGACAAGAACAAGCCGAGACCTGCATATACCCCGCCTGTAAGAACTCCTGAGGAGCAGCTGGCAATAGATAAGGAAATGAAGCGCCTGTACAGGGAATACCATGTTAATGCCCTTGAGAAGCTTCGCCGTGCTGTTGAGACCCGCAGAAAAGAGAAGAGAGAGCTTGAGGAGAGCATACGTGCAAGTGCCGAAAGTATCGAAAATCTTGAAATCAGCTCCGTGGAGACTGATGAGGAGGACAACTCATCAAGGATATCAAATATCATAGTTGCAGTCATCACACTGCTCGCACTTGCCTTTGTTGTATATGTAATGGTGTGCTCAGCACACGGCAGGGCAGTTAATGTTTTCGGAAAGAGCATACTCAGGGTAGTCACCGGAAGCATGGAGCCTTCAATATACACAGGTGAGTATATCATAGTTGAAAAGACAGATGTGAACGCTCTTTCGGAAGGGGATATAATCTCATTCTACTCTGAGCAGAGCGATATCCGCGGACTTCTCGTTACTCACAGGATAGTCGGGAAGAACAGCGACGGAAGCTACATAACAAGAGGCGACGCCAATCCGGTCGATGACAGCGTTTCGGTAAAGCCTGAAAACATAGTCGGCAAATACACCGGCAAGGCAAGGTTCTTCATATGGCTCAGTTCATTTGTAAATATGAGGAAACTGCTTCTGCTGCTTGTGGTTATACCGATGACGGTTATTGCGGTTTATGAGGCAAGGACTGTTGTGAAGATCGGCAGGGAAACCGCTGAGAAGGAAGCTCTTACTCCTGAGGAAAAACATGAAGCTGCAATGCGTGCGGCTATCGAAAAGGAAAAGAAACGCCTTGAGGAGATAGGCTACAGCACCGAAAACGAGGTGAATACGATTGAATCAAGAGAAACTGATGAAGAGGAGAATGATTAGTGCGATCATTCTGTTCATTATAACATTCATTGCACTGCTCGTATTCATTGCCCTGTACATGGATGAAGTCAGACGGGTGCAGGAGACCTACAGGAATCAGTACCGTACAAGTCTCGGAGATGTTATTGAAGACATCGGCTCCTACAGGAACGGCGAAGGAGATATGGAACTGAGATACAGACGTATTCTCAGTGATATGAGCGGTGCGACCTCATTTGTGTTCCTGATAGATGACCTCGGGGATGAAAAAAAGGTTATCAACGAGGTAAATACCTGCATTATGAAGTACCCGGAGCAGATGAGAAGTAAGCTTGACGAGCTTGAAACAGCTCTTCAGGATATACTTGACGGTCTTGATAAAGGGTATGATGAGGCAAAAGCCCTTGTCGATTCCATAGACAAGCAGGGCTATTGATGCAGAGGAGGATTTATTATGGGCGAAAAAAGACGTCTTAAAAAGGAAATAAAGCTCTGCATGAGCACTATCAAGGAGATCGAGAGAAAGCGTTCCCGTTCCCAGTCAGCACTTGTACAGGCAATTCTTTTGCAGGAGCAGCCTGATGAAACGGACGTAGAGTGGTTCAATAAATATACAGGCGAAATAACCGCCTGCCGTAACCACATGATAGAGCTTCAGAAGAAGCTCAGGTCTCTCGGCTGATAAAAAAGAATAAGGACGTCTCCGGAAGAGACGTCCTTTCTGCATATATAGCGGCTTATCTTTTCGTGTGACACTGTCGCTGAAAAAGTGCTGCTCATCGTTTTGAAAGTGAAACATACATAATCAGATCCGATACTTGGAATAAATGAAAAAAGACGCTATAAACCGGGAAAAAACGATGCACAGCACCTTGCTTGGTGGAGGCGAGGAGAATTGAACTCCTGTCCGAAAGCCCATTCATGCAACTTTCTACGAGCGTATTTTACCTATTATGATTCCCTGCAATTACCGCCGATAAACGGGCTGTTATCACAGGTAGTCCGTATACAACTGACGGACACGGACACTTCCGACAGTCGTTCACCGCTCATTGATGCCCAAGCGGGAGCCGCGGTACTCTCCCGGTGGACAGAAGCTGACTTATGCAGCTACCAGTTCGCTATTTCTAGAAACTGTAATGTTATTTCTTGCGTTTATATTTAAACGTGGCACAGGTTATGGAGATCATGCCATTCTCCGCTCGCTTATCACACTTCAAGACCCCCGTCGAAACCTTTACGCCCCCATAGTCAATGAGGGTACAGGTAGTGGGAGCTGAAATGCTCCGAATAATATTATACAATATTTACAGCCGTTTGTCAACTGCAAACATTGTCGTTATATGTAATATCACAAAAGGGTTATTTCCTGTCTGTCAGCGTCAACACGGGCAGCAGCCCCATAGGGAAGTACAGCTCTCGGAGCGGAATGACCGAAGTTGACATTATAGAGTATGGGAAGCTTACTGTTATTGACGATATCGCGCCATACTGACTTGTATTCCTCGAAGTATTTTTCGTTCATGGGCTTGCCGATGATGATACCGTTTATATTATCGAAAACGCCCTTTTGTTTCAGAGTGCTGAGGTATTCCGCAAGCATTTCCGGAGCCGGCATGACCTCGCTCGTTTCGGCAAAGAGTATCTTTCCACGCCACTCTTCGGCGTTGGGGAAAATGTTATATCTGCGCGTTATTTCGCTCTGATTTGCAAAGTCATCTCTGAGCTGCGGACATTTCTCGAATTCGTCTGCAAGCAACTCGCCGTACCTGTCGATACTGCCTGAAATGAGCATTTCTCCCATACTGTCGATACAGCCGCCGAGAAGCTCTCCTTCAAAAAAGTGACTGCCCTGCAAAAGCTCATAGCCGTGCTCTTCCCTGTGAGAAACGGGCATAGTGCCGACAGCAGCTGCGGAGAAGTCTGTCCTTTCCTCATACCATACGTCGGAGGGAGTTATCTTTCTTCCGTGATACGGTGCAAAGCAGCTCCCGAAATGAGCCTTTGAGTAGGGAAGCATATCTCCTGAAAGCTCTGCAAGGTCGCACATGAAAGCCTGACCGTAGAAGGTCTGCAAGCCGAGCCTGTGAAACATCAGATGGTTACTGGTAGTGTCGGAAAAACCGAGGAAGAACTTAGGGTGCTGCTGAACCGCCTTTTTGAATTCTTCATCTTCCATGAGATAAGGAAAAGTGCGGAATGTATCTATACCGCCGATAGCGCAGATGATACCCTTTACGGAGTCATCAAGGAAGGCTTCCTTCAGATCGGCAGCCCGTGCCTCAGGGTGTTTCATTATATAATCTGTACCAATAAGAGCGTGTTTTGTGAAAACGGGTTCAAGACCGAATCCACGGAGCATTTTTATACCGAGCTCTTTTTCGTGAGAGCAGTACGGCTCGCCGAGTATACCGCTTGAAAGACATATTACAACGACCTTGTCGCCTTTTTTAAGAGGCTTGGGATATATCATAACGCAAGTCCTTTCGTTACTGGTTGCGTGCTTTTATATTGCGGTCAATTTCGCGGTTCGCGTCACGTTTAGCGATGTCGGCGCGTTTGTCGTAGAGCTTTTTGCCCTTGCAGAGACCGAGCTGCATTTTTACCCTTGAATCCTTGAAATAAAGACTCAGCGGTATCAGTGACAGTCCCTCCTGTTTTAGAGTGCCATAGAGTTTATTTATCTCGCGCTTATGCATGAGGAGCTTTCTTACTCTCAGCGGGTCGCGGTTGAAGATATTGCCTTTCTCATAAGGAGAGATGTGCATACCGCGGACGAAAAGCTCGCCCTTGTCGATAGAGCACCATGAGTCCTTGAGGTTCACGCCGCCCTGGCGAATGGATTTTACTTCTGTTCCCACGAGCTCAATGCCTGCCTCGTAGGATTCGAGTACGAAATAGTCATGTCTGGCTTTGCGGTTTTCTGCAATGGTTTTAGTACCTTTTGAGCGCATTTTATCATCTCCTGTCTGAAAAAAATTATACACTATTGCGGCTTAAATGTCAACCGCAGAAAAAACGGAAGGGATATGAAAAATGTCGTTTGGATAATTGTGCCGTGATATGCCGGTATACGGCGGCTTTGCGGATATATTGACATAAATTGATTTTTATGATATATTGATAATATTGTATTTAATTTTCAGAAACAGAGGCATTATCATGAATAAAAAAATAATTATTTCAGCCATATCCGCAATCGTTCTTGCTGCCGGAGGGATCACAGGCTATGTCTGGTACAAAAACAGTCTGCATCCGGCTTACGGGAAATATTCCGCATATGATTACAATGGCATGGAATCATATATAACACTCGATGAAAAGAATATCACGTTTACAAATGTTGATTTTTCATCATATGAAAAGTCAGCAGCTGTTTATAAGGCATATAATGAAATAAATAACAGCGGAGATACTGAGAGTGAAGATTTTGAGACAAAGCATAAGAGAATGAACGAAAGGGCAAAGGAAATTCAGAAGACTCTTGATTATGATTCTGCCTTCAATGGTTATACATTTGATGCGACTGATTATGAAAAAGGGGATATGGGCGAGTTGTACCTGATCGTGTATGATGAAAAGAATGACTATGAGATATGGCTTGATGTTTATAAAGATGAAAGGGTAATACGCTGCGGAAGTGTAAGTTTTGAATACGAGGGCTGATACGATGATAACCTGCAGGAATGTTACAAAGAGATTCAGAAACGGCAATACAGAGACCACAGTAATAAATGATGTTTCACTGCACATTGAAAAGGGAGAATTCGTCGCGCTGACAGGTAAATCCGGAAGCGGCAAATCGACTCTTTTGAACATGATCGGACTGATCGAGGTCCCTGACAGCGGGACTATTGACATTGCAGGCTCTGATACGGGCAGAATGACGGACATACAGCGTGCAGAAATAAGGAACCATAAGCTGGGATATATTTTTCAGTCGTTTTATCTTGAAGAGAGGTACAATGTTTTCAGGAACATAGAGATGCCGCTGCTTATTTCTGACGTTCCTAAGGCTGAAAGGAAAAAGCGCATATCAGAATGTATGGAATATGTTGATATAAGCGAAAAATCCGGACAGCCCGCGGAGACTCTTTCAGGCGGTGAGAAGCAGAGAGTATGCATAGCGAGGGCGCTTGCGAACGATCCTGATATAATACTTGCTGATGAACCCTGCGGAAACCTTGATTCGGTAAATACTGAAAGGGTAATGGAACTGCTCAGAAAGCTGAGCGATGCCGGAAAGACCATACTTATGGTAACTCACAGCATGGAGGACGCACAGTACGCTGACAGGATAATAACGCTCAGGGACGGGGTCATAACAGATGAAGACAGGAAGTAGTTTTTATGTTGCCGGTGAAGAGATAGGAAACGAAAAATACCTTTTTCTTATATTTGGCATCATTGTCACATTGCTTTTTTCTGTTTCCGTAGCGGTAATGGACGCGGCAGTATATCTGCCTGAGCATATTTCGGGTGTAGTACATGAAAATATGCTCGACCGATTTTTCGTAACGGGATATACTTATCCGGATGATATAAAGGCTGTCCTTGAAGAGAAGAATATCGGGTTCAGGGTGGAAAGCTGTGATGCTCCTTTCCCTGTTGAAACAGTTTCAGGCAATGTATACGGCGGAGTAATGTTCCGTGACTATCTTAACGACAATGACCGTTCATTTATAAAAGAGCAGTTTAATGACGACGCTGCAGAGCGGGATTTTTTTGAAAACAGCTATGTTATGATCTCTGATGAGATGGCAGAAAAGAACGGACTCAGCACAGGTGAAAGCATAGATATGATATATCGCAGCAGAAATATTAAAAAGGCTGTAAGAGCGGAGATAAGCTGTATTTACAGGTCTGAGCCGTCAAGAGAGGAGTGCTATATCTCTGAGGGCGCTTTGAGGGCATTTTTTGAGGAGTTCCCGGATTATAGCTGCAATTATGAGATAAGTCCGGAGTCGCTCAGGGAAATTTTCGGTATGAGAAGCTGTCTTGAAAAAAACGGATATGTCATTTATTCGAAAGAGACGCTCCGTACCGTAAGAATGCTGTATATTACGCTGTATTCCGTAAATATGATACTGCTGATCGCGCTCGCTGGTTCGGTATACAGCTTTATGGACATATACCTGCAAAGAAGGAAGAAGTTTTATGCGGTCCAGTCGGCGATAGGAATGTCAGGCAAAGATATACTGAAGATACTGCTGAGCATATCAGAAATCATAGTCTTGATAATGCTTGTGGTCTCGGCTGTACTGTCGTCTGTCATACTCCGTATGATAAACGGATATGCCGATGGTATCTTCTCAGGTCCGGACCGCGTGACGGGTATCGCGTTTCTGCCTATTTCAGCGGACTTTATCATTGTGCAGTTCTGTCTTGCGGTAATAATGCTCAGGTTCAGAAAAAGGCTCAGAAACAATAATATCATTGAGCTGCTGCATGAGAAATAAGTATTCGGAGAACTGATATGAAAATATTGAACAGACTTAAAGCCGCGTCATATGATCTCGGTGCCAAAAGCTCCTGTTTTTCATCACTGGTGCGTTATCTTTCATTCATCATCTCAGTCATGCTGATAACCGCATTGATATCAGCGGGGATAACAAATTATTATAATAAGCTGATATACGGCGATATGTATGACTGCCGGTTCACGTACACACTGGAAAAGGCGGAGGAAGCGGAAAGTGATACGGTCATAAAAAAGATATACGGGATACCGGAGCTTTCAAAGCCCATTATAAGCGCGGTCGCTGATGTTACAGCCGGAAGCGGAAATAATATGGTCGAATATATTAATCTTGAACGTGTTACTCTCAAAACAGAGGAGAGTGAATTCAAGGGAAGCGATGACCGCACCTTCAGCTTCAAGGGGAATATCAGAAAGCACGCAATGCTTGGAGTGAACTGTTTCCTTGCAGGTCACAGCATCTTCAGTGACATACAGAAGCAGGTATTCGGATTTTATAATAAGGGCAGGGAGCTTGTAAAAGCCGGCAGAGAGATGACAGCTGTAAACGAGATGATGATGTCGGACTATATCATAAGTCATTTCGGGATAACTGATTACTCGCAGGTGCTCGGACACAGGATATCTCTGTGCATTGACGGTGTGCCATACATAACCGGCTATACGCTCACCGGGATAGTTGATTCTGATTTTTACAGGATACTGCCTGAGGGTTTGAATTATGATCTTGGAGCGTATACTGCTCAGGTACTGCTCTGCTGCAGCGCGGAGACTATCTCGGAAATGGGGGGAGCTCCCGTGAAAGCGGCATTTTATCCTGAAAATTACAGCGATCTGCCGGCGGTGATAAAGAGTATAGATGAACGTCAGCTCAGCAGTGAGCTGGATTACGAAGAAAGTGCCGGAAGTCAGTATCTCCTGACCTTCAATGTAAAAAGGCTTTCGGGATTCATCATTTTTCTGCTGGTATTATTCATATCGCTGGCAATGTGTATGCAGATAATAAGCGTATCCTCAAACGGTATGAAGGAGCAGGAACAGTATTTCGCAATGCTGAGGGCAATAGGCATAAAAAAGAAGGAGCTGTTCAGCATAGTGCTTATAGAGCATTTTATCACAGCTGTAGCGGCTTCTGTTATCGCGCTGGGATTGTCTGCCATTTTCCTTCTGGTGTCTGATATATGCTTTACGAAGATGCTCGGAGACGGCATAAATGTATCAGCTTTCCGTTTTGCCGTGATAAGTCTCAGGCTCGTGCCTGCGGCGGTGCTGGGATATATTCTGATAATATCCGTTATTTTTGCCTTTGAACAGCGCAGGACCATAAATGATATGCTCAGATAGCAATTTTGATTTTAACTCCCCGGAGCGGTATATGATACTGCTTCGGGGAGTTTTATATTACAAGCACAAAAGTATACAAATATGTCGGTATTTTGATAATTATAAAAAAATTATGCACTAATTTATTCAAAAAGTGGTATGACATTCATTTTATCCACCTATTCCTCAAAAAATCGGTTGAACAAATTAAGAACAAATGTTAAAATAGACAAGGAGAAGTGTTGAAAGCAGCACCAATATGTAAAAATGCTCAATACAGTATAAATTGAGCATGATAATTCATTTGCGTTAACGGGGATATGTTAGGCAAAAATAACGAAATTGAATTCAGGAGGTATTAAAATGAATTTAGGCAAAAAATGGAAGGCAGCGGCTGCTTTATTGTTGTCAGCAGCTGTCGTGATGCCGTCCGTGACAGGCGGTATCAGAGCACCGAAGGCAGAGGCGGCCGCGTCGGTGTCAAATCCTATAATATGGGCGGATGTACCTGACGACGATGTTATAAGAGTCGGGGACACATATTATATGGTAAGCACAACAATGTTCTTCAGTCCGGGCGCACCGATAATGAAGTCCAAGGACCTCGTTTCGTGGGAGATATGCAACTATGTTTTTGATACATATGCAAACGGCGACGTCCAGAACCTGAAAAACGGCAAGCACGATTATGCTCACGGACAGTGGGCGACAAGTCTTCGCTATAATGAAAAGAATAACAAATACTATGCTTTCTTCGGAAGCTATGGTTCAAATAAATCCTATATCTGCTCCACTGATGATATAGAGAACGGCGAGTGGTCGCGCGTTGAACTCAACGGTATGTACCACGACGCTTCTATCCTTTTCGATGACGACGGAAGGAACTATCTCGTTTACGGAGCCGGCGGAACCTGTAGCATCAAGGAGTTCAATTCTGATATGACAGGCTGGAAGTCCGGCGGACTCGAAAAGCAGCTCTTCAAGACCAACTTTGATAACCTTGCAGGTGAGGGCTGGCATATCCATAAGATAAACGGTTACTATTATATACTCGGTATCGCATGGCCGTCAGGTCACGGCAGACTTGAATTCTGCTACCGTTCAAAGAGCCTCACAGGCAGCTGGGAGAGCAAGACTCTTCTCGATTCGTCACTCGGCTCATACGGTGCAGGTGTGGCACAGGGAGGTATCGTTGATACTCCCGACGGAAAGTGGTACGGTCTTCTCTTTCAGGATCACGGCTCTGTAGGAAGAATACCCGTACTCGTTCCCGTTACATGGCAGAATGACTGGCCTATGATGGGAGTCAACGGCAAGGCTCCGCTTACTCTTGATATCGCTTCCGGTACAGGTACAGACCTTGCAGGCGACGACAGCTTTGACTATTCGTCCAACGATCTCGCTCTTGAATGGCAGTGGAACCACAATCCTGACAACAGTGCGTGGTCGGTAACAGAGCGTGAAGGCTGGCTGAGACTCAAGAACAAGAATATCGCTACAAATTTGCTTAACGCAAGGAACACCCTTACTATGCGTACTGAAGGTCCTGCCTGCAGCAGCTATATAAAGCTTGACGCTTCAAATATGAAGCCCGGAGACTATGCAGGTCTTTCGGCATTTCAGCTTATGTATGGCTGTATCGGCGTCCGTGTTGATGACAGCGGCTCAAAGAAGGTATATATGTCCGTCAACGGCGGAAACGATATTGGAAACAGCTCCGACAAGATAGTTGCGGAGCAGAATATGAGCGGCGACGAGGTATACCTCAAGGTGGACTTTAAATTCGCCAATGTTGGCTCGGACGGAAGTTCTTCCAATAACATAGACAAGGCTAATTTCTATTATTCATACGACGGTATGAACTGGAACAAGCTCGGTCAGGAGCTCTCGATGTCATACGATCTGAAGCTCTTCACCGGATACCGCAGCGGTATCTACAGCTATCCTACAAAGACCACAGGCGGTTATGCCGATATCGACTTCTTCGAGTATGAGCGTCAGACGTGGAACGGCTGCAACGGCAGCAAGGTTCTCAGCGGTACACCCGTTGTAATAGAGCCCGATGAGAATGGATATTACTTCCATAATACATTTGAGAGCGGCACAGAAGCATGGGCGGGAAGAGGTTCCGCAAAGGTCGCCGCTGACAAGTCCGAGGCTTATGACGGCAGCGGTTCGCTTTACTGCTCGGGCAGAGAGGCAAGCTGGAACGGCGCTTCAAAGACCCTTTCGTCAAGCGTTTTCAAGGCAGGACAGGAGTACAGCTTCAGTACAGTAGTAAAGTATACGGAAGGACCTGCTTCACAAAAGTTCTACCTTACTCTTCAGTATGAGGCTGACGGAGAGGTGCAGTACGATAAGATAGCTGTCGCTGAAGATGTTCCCAAGGGCGAGTGGGTACAGCTTGCAAATACGAATTACAGGATACCCGAAGGCGCTTCTGGTTTACAGATGTACGTTGAGACAGATTCCGAAAATTACAGCTTCTTTGTTGACGAGGCGGTCGGCGGTGTTGCAGGAACAGTCGTGAACGGACCAAAGGCATCAAAGGTGATCCCCGGCGATATAAACGGCGATGAAAGAGTTGACAGCTTTGATATGATAGCTGCGAGAAAGGCTCTGATAAGCCGTAAGTTCGCGGACAGCAGTGCCGAGAAGGCAGCTGATGTTGACAAGAACGGTGCATTTGAGACTGCAGACCTTGTTCAGCTTCAGAAGTTCGTTCTCGGTGTGACAAAGGAGTTCTCAAAGGCGGAAACTTCTCAGACCGATGACAACAACGGAAATGACACGACCGGCTATTCAATGGCTGATTATACAAAGCTTGTCGAAACTAAGCTTCTCAATAAGGAGCCTGATTCCTCACATCAGGAAAAGGCAGGAGTACAGTACGGCACTGTAAAGAGCGGTACATATTATTCCACGACCTGTAATCGCAACAAGCCTTACAATATCCTGCTGCCGGCAAACTACAGCGAGAACAGGAAGTATCCCGTTCTCTACGTTATGCACGGTTACTGGGAGAATCAGGACAGAATGATAACAACGGGAAACGGTACTATGTATACCCGTCAGATAATCGGTAACGCTATTGCCGAAGGTGAGGCTGAGGAAATGATAGTTGTGTTCCCGTATATATACTCCAGTGCAACACAGGCTGACTGTTCTGCGATGGATGACGCCAACAATGCAGCATATGACAATTTCATAAACGATCTTACAAAGGATCTCATGCCTTATATCGAAAAAACATACAGCGTTAAGACCGGAAGAGAGAATACTGCCATTACCGGATTCTCAATGGGCGGACGCGAATCACTGCTCATCGGTATGCAGCGTCCCGACCTGTTCAGTTACATAGGCGCTATATGCCCGGCTCCCGGAGTTACCGGAGACTTTAAGTGGAAGAGCGGGGAGGAGCCTCATCTTGTTCTGCTGACGGCAGGAAGCAATGACGAGGTAGTATACTCCACTCCCAACGGTTACCATGAGAGTTTCACCAAGAACGGCGTTCCACACGTATGGCATTACGTAAACGGCGGATATCACGGTGACAACTCGATTCATGCACATATCTACAATTTTGTGCGTGCGGTTTTCAAGGCATAGTTTACTGTCCGACAATGTGTTGATTTCCTCAAAGAGAACACCGCAGCTCAAATGTGCCGCGGTGTTTCTCTTTAATGACTATATATCGTTTACGATATTCTTTACCCATACATTGCTGCGTACCATGAAATAGCCTATCGTAACCTTTACTACTTCGGAGAAGGTAACTACTGCGAATATGATACGTATATCAAGGTCAGTGCAGTAGGCAAGCACTGCTGCAAGCGGTATCATGAGCAGCCACGTGAAGCCGAAGTCGAACAGGAAGGTTATTCCGGTTTTTCCGCCGCTCCTGAGAGTGAAGTAGCAGGCGTTGGTGTAGCTCCACAGAGGCATTGCAAGAGCCTGTATCATTATCATGTATGCGGCGAGGGAGCGGACGGAGTCTTCGGTATTGTACAGCTTCGGGAAAACGGGGGCGAGCGGCAGAGTTGCCAGGCCAACGATGGAAGCAGCGGCTACCGCGAAGAAAAGCAGCTTGTTGTCAAGGTCACGTGCTTCCGCAAGTTTGCTGGCGCCAAGTCTTGCGCCGACGATTATAGCGATGCAGGCTCCCATCTGAATGTATACTGATGAGAAGAGATTGGTCATGGTACTGGAGATGTTGCGAGCAGCCACAACGTCAGTGCTTCTTACGGAATAGCACTGCATTACTACAGACATACCAAGCGACCAGAGAAACTCATTCACAAGCATGGGTATGCCCTTTTTTGTGATGTCTGACATAAGCTTTGCAGGTATATGGAATCCGCGGAAAAGACCGGTGATGTATCTGTTCTTCTGAGGGTGGGTATGAGCCCATACTATAACTACCAGAGCTTCAAAGGTCTTTGCTATGACAGTTGCCCATGCAGCACCCTTTACTCCGAGTTCCGGCATACCGAATTTTCCGAAGATAAGGCAGTAGTCAAGGAGCACGTTTATACCAACTGCGGACATTGCTGCCGCCATGGGAGCCTTGGTGTATCCGCATTCACGTATCACACTGGAGTAAGCCTGACCGATACCAAAGGGGATAAAACCGATTACTATTATTTTTAGGTAGTCGAGACCGCTTTTTAGTATCATTGATGCCTGAGCCGCCTCGCTCTCCCTGCTTATGAAAAGCGAGATAAGCGGAGCTCCTAAGCACAGGCATATGACCGAGGCTGCGACGATTATGAACCCGCATACCAGCAGTCGGAAGCGGAAGGTATATTTCTGACCTTCATGGTCACCCTTTCCGAAAAACTGAGCGCCGAATATGCTTGGGCCCGCAACGGCTCCGAAAACAGTTACATTGAAAACGAAAACAAACTGGTTGATTATGGAAACGCCGCTCATAGGCTCAGTGCCGAGCCTGCCGACCATTATATTGTCTATAAGGCTTACCAGATTGGTAACAGCCATCTGCAGTATCATAGGAACTGCCATGGAGAGCACCATTTTATAGAAGCCTTTGCTGCCGATGAATTTTTTTCTGAATCCTGAAAACATATATATCCTCCTGTTGAATAGTGCTTATTATAACACAGGTCCGGAGAAAAATCAAGGCGGTGAAGTTTAAATTTTGCTAAAAAAGTCATGCAAGTTGTATTATTGTCTGTTTTGAAATGATATAATCAACTTACAGAATATAAATATGTTCATCGTGCACAAATGGAATGATGACGTAGAAGGGGAATTAAAATTTAAAATATCATGTCCATAATAAAAAAACAAGGCATGGTATAAAAGGAGGAATTACTTATGAGCATCCCACAGAGAGGAACAGCCCTTGTCATAAGTATTGCCGCAGCGCTTTCAGCGACGGGCACGGGCGTTCCCACAGGATCAGTCTGCGCTGATGACGGCTTACAGGCGGTATTTTATGTAAGTCCTGACGGCAGCGACAGCGGAGACGGTACACTTGGTTCGCCGTTTGCCACACTTGAAAGGGCGCGTGACGAGGTAAGGAAGATAAACGGCAGTATGACAGGCGACATAATTGTTTATCTTCGGGGCGGAGATTACCGCGTCACGCAGCCCGTGGAGTTTGACACGCGAGACTCCGGCAGAAACGGCTGCAGGATAAGATATGAGGCGTATAAGGGAGAAACGCCCGTTATCAACGGTGCGCAGAAGGTCACCGGCTGGAAGAAGTACAACGATAAGCTGTGGTCTGCTCCGCTTGAACGTGATACAAAGCTCCGCAACCTTTATGTCAATGACAGGCGGGCGGATATGGGCAGCGTACAGGTGCAGGCAAAGGGCGGCTACGGAGATTACTATGTTCAGGCAGGACAGGCTGACTGGGCGTGGGATTCGGGCAGAAAGAGCGACGGAATAGTATATGACGCCGGTTCAATGCCTCGTATAACTTCAAACTTTGATGACCTTGAGGTAGTAAACGGCACTACTTGGAATGAGAATATCGTCTGCTCACGTGATATAAAGTATGACGGCGGCAGTATGATTCTCCTCATGCAGCAGCCTTACGGCGCTATCGCTCAGACTCCAGGCTGGGGAGCAGGCTTCACCACAGGAGGGACTCATACTATTTACAATGCATTTTCATTCGTTGACAGCGAGGGAGAGTTCTTCTTCGACAAGACGGAGAAGGTATTGTACTATTATCCAAGAAGCGGCGAGGATATGACGACGGCTGATGTTGAAGCTCCGATAGCTGACGGACTTGTAAAAATAGCGGGTAAGTCAACGAGCGACCGTGTTGAGGATATCACGTTCAGCGGTATAACCTTTGCGAATACGGATTATCAGCTGACTGACGTTGCAGGCTCCCACGGAAAAACCACCTGTCAGGCAGCTCAGTGCTATACAGCCTTTGCTGATTCAGACTGGCACAGCAAGAAATACGAAATGGTGGATACTCTGCCAGCCGCTGTACATATTACGAACAGCTCCGGTATCAGACTCACGGGTAATATTGTAAAGCATACCGGCGCTGACGGTATCTCCATGACAAATGACGTAATAGACTCTGAAGTCAGCGGAAACTTCGTCACCGATATCACATCGAGCGGTATCACTATCGGTCATCCTCAGCATATCTACATAGGCGACGGTGACGGCAGTAACCGTGAGAAGTTCCCGTGGGGCGTTGAGGGAATATGCAAAAACGATCTGATAACACAGAATTTTCTCTACGATATCAGTGTAGTACATGGCTTCGGAGGCTGTGCGGCAATTACCGCGTATTTTGTGGATTCAGTCAGGATACTGAGCAATACAGTCGAAAAGACCGCTTACAACGGTATCCACCTCGGCTGGGGCTGGTGCAACTTCAAGGACAGCACTACCTGCCGTGACAATCAGATATGCTATAACAGAGTTATCAATTCTCTGAACCGTCTCCACGACAGCGGCGGTATCTATACTATCGGTCAGATGCCGGGTACTGTAATAAATGAGAACTATATCCAGGGTATCCCGGCAGGCGGCTTCGGGGCTCCTACATACGGGCTTCACAACGATGAGGGAACCACTTATATCGAGGAGAACGACAATGTTCTTGAAATAAGTCCAAACGTGACCTATACCATAAACTGCGAGGAGTACGGCGACAAGCACCACCTCACCATAAAGCGCACATACGCAACAGTGAACAAAATGGGCAAGAACCCGCCTTACAGCGATATAGATACTCCGATAGTAGTATCTGATAACGTATGGCCATTCAGGCAGTATAAGATATGTCTGAATTCGGGTATCTCGGACGAATACCGCGGACTTATGCCTGCATGGCTCAGATCAGCTGCGGACTATGTATTCCCCGCAAGCTGTGAGACGACCTGCGGCAGCAAACTCCCTGTAAGAAAAACGGACGGTACTGTATGGATAGCTCCAGACGGTACTGACAGCTTCAAGGCGGGAACTGACATGACAAAGGCAAACGGAAACACCGGTTCTGTAAAGACACCTTCAAAAGAGGGGGAGTACAGGATATACATACTTGACGCAAACGGAAAGATACTGAGCAAGTCTGAACATATTCTCAGACTGAGCGGAACAGGAAGTGCCGGCGAAGAGAATGTGATACAGGCTGAGGACTGTGATTACAATTCAGGTACAGAGACAGAGAACTGCGCGGAGGGCGGACTGAATGTTGGTTTTATTGAGAACGGTGATTACATCGGTTTCAGGGATATAGACCTCACAAACGCAAAAACAGCTGATTTCCGGCTTGCTTCAAACGGTGCGGAGGCTGCTATAGAAGTACGTCTTGACGCTCCCGACGGAAAGCTAATAAGCAGAATGGACGTAAAGGGCACAGGCGACTGGCAGAAATGGTCAACTCAGACCTGCAATATCGAGGAGACCGCAGGCAGGCATGATGTTTATCTGGTATTCACTGGAGAAGAGGGATATCTCTTCAATATAAACTGGTGGAAGCCCAACAAGCCTGATGAGGAGTATATCCCCGGCGATCTCAACGGCGACGGAGTTGTTGATATATTTGACCTTACACAAATGCGCAGAGCGGTTCTGAACGGCGACTCAGAGCGCTTCGGAGCAGCCGATATAAACGGAGATGAGGTCATTGACGGTGATGATCTCACGCTGCTCAGAAAATTCATCATGGGCGAGATAAAGTCTTTTGAATGATGATAGTATAAAAAACAGTCCGGAAGCGGTCGAAATGACTGCTTCCGGACTTTTCTTATCTGTATTCCACAGCATCGTCAATGCTTTTACGCGGTCTTGGGTTAGGAGCCTCGTCTGCATAGCCAAGGGCGACTGCGCCTGTGAGCTGAGCGGTCGTGCCGATGTAATTTACAAGCTCATTGTACGCATAGCTGGTATTTGCTATCCACAGAGTTCCGATACCGAGTTCTGTGGCTTTCAGCAGCATATTCTCAACGGCGGCTCCTATTGACAGGCTGTCGCATATTTCAGTAATACGCGAAAATGTATCTGCAGGCGCAAAAGGTGAACCGCCGTTGGTGTTCAGTACCATTATTATTACCGGAGCTTCCCTCATTATTCTCAGTGTGTTGAAAGCGTCTGAAAACATATTCTCTGAGTCCGGCAAACCTGAGAGCTTCTCTTTTGTTTTTATAAGCCCTTTTTCCATTTCTGCCAGAAGTTCGTCCTTGTGTCTGTCAGTGTATACGATGAATTTCCAGGGTTGTCTGTTTTTTGCTGAAGGAGCAAGGAGCCCTGCGCTTATTATTTCATTTATGATTTTTTTATCTACTGGCTGCGGTTTGTATTTTCTTATACTTCTTCTTTTGTTAATAGAGTCCATAGTATTCTCCTGAATAATTTATATATTAAAAATTATACATTGATATATTTTATTTGTCAATACCTTACGGATAAGAATATTTTTTTGTTGACGATGTGAGAAAAAAGTGGTATAATCATTAGGCATGAATGATTGGAAGGACGGTTTTATGGAAAAGGTCTGGAAATTTATAAAGGCTCAGCCTGTACTGACAATAGCATTTATTCTTGCGGTGGCAACGATGTTCATTGTTCCGCCTGACAGAGAATATGCAGGATATTGCAACAGGACTGTGCTTATCGAACTTTTTGCTCTTATGGCAGCTGTAGCAGGACTGCGCAGCATAGGAATATTCGATACTGCAACACGCCTGATATTGCAGAAAACAGGCACTGTACGCAGACTTGGAGCAGTAATGATACTTATATGCTTTTTCAGCGCCATGCTTGTTACCAATGATGTTGCGCTGATAACATTTGTACCGCTGACGATGCTTATATACAAGAATATAAATGACGGGAAGAGCCTGATACTGACAATTGTGCTTGAATCGGCGGCTGCGAATCTCGGAAGCATGATGACGCCTGTCGGTAATCCGCAGAATCTTTTCCTGTACGATAAATTCAGACTGACGGCGATGACATTTGTGAAAACGATGCTCCCTGTGGGAGCTCTCGGACTCGCCGCTGTACTGGGAATATCATTTCTTCTGCCTGCGAAACAGTGCAAGGCTCCCGAACGCGGGAACGAAAGGATACCTGTGATAAAAGCTGCAGTATATACAGGTTTGTTCCTGTTATGTATAGCGGCGGTATTCAGAATAGTGCCGGACTGGGTCTGCCTGCTGGCTGCTGTGCTTGCGATGGCAGTATGCGACGCAAAGCTGCTGCTGAAGATAGATTATATTCTGCTCGGCACATTTGTGTGCTTTTTTGTATTCGTAGGAAACATCGCGCGTATAGAGGCTGTAAGCGGTTTCTTTTCGCATATCCTTACCGGTAGGGAGATCGTAATAGCTGCTCTGCTGTCACAGCTGATAAGCAATGTGCCTGCGGCAGTAATGCTTGCGGAGTTCACAGACAAGGGAACGTCCCTGCTGCTCGGAGTTGATATCGGAGGCTTCGGAACTATCATAGCGTCAATGGCGAGCCTTATCGCATTTCAGATATATAAGGGCTCGGAGGACGCACGTGCAGGACGGTATATGACGATCTTTACTGCTGTGAATGTGTTTATGTTCCTTCTGCTTCTCGGCTTTCAGCTTATAATAATGAGAGTATGACCGGAGTGTCCTCAGTAACCGCCGTAAGACGGTTCATTGAGGACATATTATTTATAGTTCTTGAAGTACAGACCGCCGAACAGACTGAACATAAGCTTTTTGAGGAAGTTCACATCAGCCTTTGCGCCTGTAAGTATATAGTTTTTAGCAATGCTGTTCATACCGCTGGCAATGAAATCAACAATAAAGACGCGGCTTTCATCAGAAACATCGCTGATGAAGTATTTGCAGTCCATGAGAGAACGGTACTGTACATCGTAAAGGAAATGTATCATATCGTTCCGTACCAGCAGGGAAATGATATGCTTCTTGTCGATTATATATCGGCTGTACTCTTCACAGAATCCGCGGAATACTGCGGAATGGCAGGTAGCTGAACTCTCCTCAGGCATAAAGCAGCAGTTATGGCTGAGTTCGTAAAGTATCACGTTTTCCTTTGTACTGAAGAGTGAATAGAAGGTCTGCCTTGAGACCTGAGCTTCACGGCAGAGGTCGCTGATGCTGATCTCGCTGAATGACTTTTCCTCAAGCAGTCTGAGGAGGGCGTCTGATATGAGCTTCTGTGACAGAAGCGCAGATTTGTTGCTGCCTTGATACATGGACAAAATACCTCTCTTTGTAAAAGTTACGGGAACAGCATTGACAAATGTCAATGACTATGATAATATTATAACAATGGAGCTGACATTTGTCAAGACCATTTCAAAGAGTATATAACGGAGGTCAAAAAATGGCACAGGTAACAAAGGAAACAAAGATCGGAGAGCTTCTCCAGCTTGATAAGGACGTATCACCAATTCTTTTCAGCATAGGGATGCATTGTCTCGGATGTCCCGCTTCACAGGGCGAGACGATTGAGGAAGCTGCAATGGTACACGGTGTTAACGCAGACGAGCTTGTAAACGCTATCAACCAGAAGCTTGCTGAATGATCACTGAAAAAATATCACAAGATAAGCAGCCGCAGTTCATATTGAACTGCGGCTGCTTTGCTTTATACTATATTATGATCGTAGACAAGAAGAGTATAGTTTATTCCGTTTGCAACTGTTTCGGCAGTGCGGACAGGCTGCACTGTCTTGAAGAATTCAGACTTTTCAAGAAGATCATATTCGTAGCTTGATACGAGCAGGAAGTATTCACTCTGAAGAGGATCGTCAACATACCATCTCTTTGATGACTGATAGTGACGGCTTCTTACTCCGTTCTCATCTACTTCAACGTCGCGCACCTTTATAGTCTCTCCGCTTATAACGGTTATTGAGTTAGCGTTCCAGAATGTGGAGTAGCCCTTGGTCACGCCTTCTTCTTTCAGGAAGTCTGAGAGGATATACTGTGTGTTCTTCTTGTAATTGTCCTTTGGCATCTTGTTTACTGTCTGACAGCTCATAAATCCTGCGGAAATAACGGGTACTAAAAGCAGGAAACATATTCTCGCCTGATCTGCCTGTGTAGAGACAGCCCAGCAGACAAAGAGTATGCTGAGTATCATAGCAGTACCGATCATGGGGATTATACGCCAGTCAGCAGCCGAAAGAACACCGAATACATAGCCCATGAGGTTAACGGCAGTAACTGCCCAGTGTATCCATACCCATATACGCATCATTCTGCCCCTGCGGTCGTTGCTGTACAGCTTGTAGCAGCAGGTGGCGATTATGGGCATTACCGCAATTATTATGGAAGCCATTATGAAAATGATATTTGGTATGCCGCCGTCCTTGGTAAACATGGTGTTCGGCATATTTTCAACGCCAAGGAGCTTCATCCATGCCAATGGAAGGTTATGGATATGATCTATCCATGTGTTCATATCAGAGAAGGTGGAATTGGCGTCCTGATAGCCTGCGGTGAGATCACCGAGGCAGCTGTCGTTGATCTTTACACCTATGAAAGCCATGATAAACAGTATCGCCGCTCTTGAAGCGACTATGCCTGTTTTTGCACCGATGAGCTTCTGTTTGTTGTTTACGAACTGCTCTGCGATTATCGCGCATACGAGCGGTATAGTGAAGAGAGTAATGCCTGTGATGCCGTCCATGCCTGTCAGCAGCATGAATATGCAAAGTATACCGAATACGATAAGCTCATGTATCGTTCTTACCTTTGAGCTCTTTCCGTTTTTCCGGAGGTTCTTTGCCTTGACGTTATGGGCGAGCACCCTTGAATAAAGGTAGGAGCCTATAACGAGGAAGAGTATTCCGAGAGTATAGTATATCGTATGTCCCCAGAAGATCTCACGCATTTTCGCAGTTGACAGGGTAAGTGCCAGGAACAGAGCCGTGCCTGCAAGAGATATGGGCAGATTTCCTGTTACCTCCCTCATCAGGAGCACCATGAAAAGGGTCAGCAGGATAAAGAAGCAGGTCATGCCTATGATATGAGTTTTCATGCTGAGACCGTAGAAATGGAGCAGGGGTCTCATGATAGTATTTGTACCGAAGGGAAGGAAGCAGGCGTAGCTGAAATCCTTGTCGTAGAGATGACCGCTTTCAGCAGAAGCGTTCGCCCACATTATCGTATCTGTACAGTCTGCGTGGAATTCTCCCCTTGAGGTGGTAGTAACATAATAGCCTGTGGTAAACACAGCTCCTAAGAACAGGAAAACTGTGACCACCCATATTATCAGCTTGCTGAGTATGTCGAAGCGGTACTTGTCTTTGCTCTTTTCGGCGGCAGCCGTTTCAGCCTTACCCTCCGTGCTCTCAGCCGTACTTTCCTGAGTAACTGCCGCAGCTTCCGCAGCGTTTTCAGCGGCAGTCTCAGCTACTGTTCCGGCAGCAGTCTCCGCAGCCTCCGTGGTATCAACAGCGAATTCGGTAAGGTCAAGTGCCTCCTCCGCACCTTCGGTGCTGATCTCTGTAAGGTCTGTTAACTCTGCGATGGCTTCGGCAGCGTCGTTTTCTGTATCGTTGTTATGTCCGGTTTTATTGAGTTCATTATCCATGATAATATACCTCCGATAGAATTAGAGGCGCAATAGCTGCGCCTCATGTTATTGAATCATTTTTTGCTTTCCTTCTTGGTATAGAGAAGAATCTTTCTTGCGAAGAAGTTCCACAGGAAGGCTACGGCAGTAGACACTACTTTCGCTATCATCTGATAAGCGCTCGTTCTGTCTGCCAGCCAGAGCTTGAAGCCCCATGTTATCAATACAGTGATAAGGAGTCCTACAACGCCTATCGCCGCAAAGCCGATGAATTCCACAAGCTTGTTGCTTACCTTGGAGGTCCTGAAGACCCAAAGGGTACTGATAAGGTAGTTGACTACAAGACCGGCAATGAAGGAAAGGGAATTGGCAGCGACTGCGAATCTCTCCCCGAAAACGAACTTGAAGAGTATGAAGGAAAGTCCCCAGTCCACGACTGTAGCCAGTCCTCCCACGAAAAGATAGCGGAAAAACTGTATCAGAGTATTGTCCGTATCGCCCACAAACAGCTTCTTGAACTGTCTGTCGCGGAATATCTGCTTTATCTCGTCCATTACTTCTTCTCCTCATGGTATTCCTTTTCTGTATTGACGTTCCAGATAGCGGACTTGTCAGTGCTGCCGCTCTTTATAGCCTTTACAGCTTCAAAGGAAGTGACCATTGAGTGGTCTATATTGTTGTATCTGTGCTGACCGTTACGTCCTACACAGTAGAGATTCGGGATAGTATCGAGGTACTTTATGAGCTTGTCCATTTCCTCGTAGGTATCGAAGTAAGCGGGATAAGCCTTCTTGACCTTTTCCATGTGGGTATCTATTACCTCGTCTGCGCTGTCGATAAGACCGAGCTTTACCATTTCCTTAACGCAGAAGTCGGAGAACTGCTCCTCGGTCATGTTCCAGAACTTGTCGCCCTCTGTAACGAAGTATTCAAGACCTACCCAGACTGTATGTCCGAGGTCCTTTACCATGTAGGGAGACCAGTTGTTGTAGATCTGGAAGCGTCCCATTTTTACACGTCTGTCCTGAACATATACCCAGCAGTCGGGAACGATATTTCCAACTGTCTTCATAGTGGTCTTGTTCTTGAGCTTGAGCTTTGGAACGAGAACGCCGAGGGTCATATAGTCTCTGTAGGGGAGACCTGCTGCGATACGCGCAGCCTCCTCAGGAACGTCGTTCATGCCTGCAACAAGATCCTTGACAGGCATTGAGGAGATAACACAGTCTCCGCTGAGCTCAACCTCCTGACCGTCCTTTACATAAGTTACGCCTGTGATCTGATTATCTGAATTCTTATGGAGCTTCTTAACGGCAGCCTCCATGATGATATTGCCGCCCAGCTTCTTTATCTCGTCAGCTGTTACTTCCCAGAGCTGTCCGGGACCGAGCTTAGGGTACTTGAATTCCTCGATAAGAGAGGTATTCACCTTACGGTTCTTGACCTTGAAGAGCTTTCCGAAGAAGTCCTTGATGATACCTACCACAGACAGACCCTTTGTACGCTGAGCACCCCATGAGGCGTCTATCTCGCTGGGGTGTCTGCCCCACAGGTTCTCGGTGTAGTATTCAAAGAACATGGAGTAGAGCTTCTTTCCAAAGCAGTTGATATAGAAGTTTTCAAGGTTGTTTTCTGGGCGCTTGTGAAGAACGGCGCCGATATAGCTGAATCCTACCTTTACAGTTGTGAGCAGACCGAAATTCTTTAATGTTTCGGGCTTGAGCGAGATAGGATAATCATAGAACTTGTCATTGAAGAGGATACGTGATACTCTGCGTCTTTTGAGCATTACGCGGTTTTCTTTCTGAGGGTCGGGACCGCCTTCCTCTACATTCACGTGCCTTTTCAGGTACTTATCGTCGGAAGAGGGAAAGCCCTGCATAGGAAGCATATTGCTCCACCACTGATTGACCTCCGGTATCTTTGAGAAGAAACGGTGACCGCCCATATCCATACGGTTGCCCTTGTAGTTTACGGTTTTGGAGATACCGCCTATAGCTGATGTTTCTTCAAGAACAGTCACATCGAATTCGCCGGAGCCGTCTTTAAGAAGCTCATAGGCGGCGGTCAGACCTGCCGGTCCGGCACCGATTATTATGACTTTTTTCATGATGTATGATCCTTTCTTTACAGTGTCGTGATATTTATATCACGTCTGTTATCCTTCCCCATGATACTGACGCCGACACCTATAATAATAGACGAAATAAAAACCCGGATATTTCATATTGTGTGAAAAAACAGGTCCCAGCCGAAAAAGGCATGGTAATACGTCGTTTTTATAAAATATATTATATCATATTTTAAAATGGTAATCAAGAAAAAACTAACAATTTTTTTTTTTAGTGCATATCCAACAATTGTGAACAGCACAAATTGTATGAGTATACGAAGTTGAAAAATATTTTTTCAATATTCAATGGTTTTACGTTGAATAAGGGTTCATTTTGCCCCCCTTATGAGAGGGTGCTTCAAAACGGTGAGTGCCGGAAATGAAAAAGGCGCATATATATGTGCGCCTTGAAATATTATTTTTTCGTGCAGAATTCGACTTTTTCGCCGTTTAGTATCATATTTGTAGTCCTTACCGCGCACATTTTTCCGCACATAGAGCAGGTATGCCTGTCCGCAGGGGGAGTGCTCTCGAAGTAAGCCCTTGCTTTTTCGCCGTCAACGGCTATCTCGAACATCTTCTCCCAGTCCACCTCATGACGTGCCTCAGCCATAGCGTTGTCGCGGTCTGTAGCGTGTGGGACGCCCTTTGCGATATCGGCAGCGTGAGCGGCGATACGGCTTGCAATAATGCCTTCCTTTACGTCATTCGCGTCGGGAAGACGGAGATGCTCGGCGGGAGTAACGTAGCACAGGAAGTCCGCACCGCTGGCAGCAGCGATAGCGCCGCCTATAGCCGAGGTTATATGGTCGTATCCGGGGAATATATCCGTAACGAGAGGTCCGAGAACGTAGAACGGAGCATTGTGGCAGATACGCTTCTGCAGCTTCATATTTGCCGCTATCTCGTTCATAGCCATATGTCCGGGACCCTCTACCATTACCTGAACGTCCTTAGCCCATGCTCTTTCTGTAAGAGCTCCCAGCTCTATGAGCTCTGCTATCTGACCGCCGTCTGTGGAGTCATCTATACAGCCGGGGCGGAGAGCGTCGCCGAGAGATATGGTACAGTCGTATTCGCGGAGTATATCGAGGACCTCGTCATAGTACTCATAAAACGGGTTTTCATTGCCTGTCATCATCATCCATGCAAAGAGGAGTGAGCCGCCTCTTGAAACTATGTTCATCTTTCTCTTGTCTCTGCGGAAGGCTTCAACAGCGCGGCGGTTTATGCCGGCGTGTATGGTCATGAAGTCCACGCCCTCCTCAGCATGAGCGCGTACTACCCGAAGAAAGTCCTCGGCGGTTATCTCAAGGAGATCTTTTTCAAGGTAGCCGATAGCGTCATACATGGGAACTGTGCCTATCATGGCAGGTGACTTTTCAACGAGAGCCTTGCGGAAAGTGTTTGTCTTGCCGTAGTTGGAGAGGTCCATTATAGCCTCTGCTCCGAATTTCAAAGCCATATCCACCTTTTCCATCTCAACGTCATAGTTTTTTGCGTCACCTGAGATACCGAGGTTCACGTTTATCTTTGTACGCATTTTAGTGCCGATACCCTCAGGGGATATTGATCTGTGGTTGATATTGCAGGGAATGCAGACCTCGCCCTTTGCCACCAGTGCACGTAGCTCCTCTGCGTCTATGTATTCCTTTTCAGCGACTGTCTTCATTTCGGGAGTTATTATGCCCTTTTTAGCCGCTTCCATCTGTGTATGATAATTTCTCATTTTATTTCCTCCGGTTCTGCCGGAGCCGGAATGCCGAGAACGTGAGCCTTACGCTTTTTTCAGCTTCCGGCTCTCAGCATTTATTCAGTTTTGGGTTCTGCTTTGTTGCCTGCGCCTGCGAAGAGCTTCTTTGCTGCGATGCACAGGATAATAGTTGCTGCCATATCGGGCAGGGTGTTTCCAACAGGTATATCCTTTGTCATAAGTAACCTGTAGAGTGCAAAACCAAGCACCCATACGATACAGCTTATGATATCGAAGCTCTTGTCGGAGCTGTCCTTTTTGAGTATGAAATAGTCTGCTATCTGAACGGCTATCATAGGAGCGAATACCGAGCCGATAAGGTACAGGAAATTTGTTATATCGTCCATGGGGAAGAGGACGGCTCCCACAGTACCTATAACGGCGGCAGCAACGGCGATCCATTTGCCTTTTAGCTTTGAGAGTATGGACTCTCCGGAGATACCAGCCGAATAAGCGTCAAGGAAGGTAGTGGTAACGGTTGAGAATACCACTATAAGAAGTCCTGCGATGCCAAGACCAGCCTTCACCATAATCTGAGCGATATCGGATTCTGCTGTGAAAATAGCCGCACCCATGCCGATAGCGTACATCCAGCAGCTGATTATGCCGTAAACTATTGCGCTTACCGCTGTGGCAGCAAAGGGCTTTTCCGCTTCTCTTGTGTAGTCGCTTATGAGTGGAAGCCATGAAAGGGGCATTGCCACTGAAAGCTCAACAGCCGCGCCGAAGCTCATGCTCTCCTCGGATATGGGAAGCTCGCTGCCATCAAAGAATATGACCTTACAGAGTATAAGGGTGAGTATGAAAAGGGCAGCCATAGCTACAGTGTTTATCCTGCCGAGATTTTTGATGCCTATGAGTATCCAGAGTATGATTAGTCCGCCGATTACAAGGCACCATATCCATTTTCCTGCGCCGAATATGCCGTTTGCGGCAAGTGCGCCGTCGTATATCATTATTGCCGTCCAGCCTACGAGCTGTAGAACATTGAGCAGCGAGAAGAATATACCGCCCTTGCTGCCGAAACTCATTTTTACGGTCTCCATAGCGCTTTTTCTTGTTCTTCCACCGATAAGTCCTGCGAGGAAAAGCATGAAGCAGCCTATGATATGACCCGTGATCACTGCAAGGAGTCCTTTTCCGAAGCCCAGAGGAGCAAAATATGTTCCCGTGATAATTTCAGCTATGGAAACTCCTGCGCCGAACCATATCAGTCCGTTTTCGTATACAGAGGTGCGTTTCTGTCCCATTATTCCGCCTCCTCTGCAAATTCGCCCGTAAGCGCGAAGGCGTGAGCCATGGGTCCGCTGCCTTTCCCGAGGTCGAGCATAGCGGCAAGTGCGCCGGATATGTAGTCCTTTGCGCGTTCCACCGCTTTTTCAAGGGTGAAGCCCTTTGCCAGATTTGAGGCTATAGCGCTTGAAAGAGTGCAGCCTGTACCGTGGGTATTGGGATTGTCTATACGTTTTCCGTTGAACCATGTGCAGCTGCCATTGTTCCAGAGAAGGTCATTTGCGTCATTGAGACTGTGACCGCCCTTGCAGAGTACAGCGCAGCCATATTTCTCGCCGATGACCTGAGCAGCCTTTACCATATCGTCCTGTGAAGCTATCTTCATATCCGCAAGTATCTCAGCTTCCGGGATATTTGGGGTAACAACTGCTGCAAGGGGCAGGAGCTCTGATTTCAGAGTCTCCACAGCTTCCTCGGCAATTAGTCTTGCGCCGCTTGTAGCTACCATAACGGGATCTACGACGATATTCTCAGCCCTGTACTCTTTCAGCTTAGCTGCGATAGTACGGATAAGCTTTTCGGAGGAGACCATGCCCGTCTTGACTGCGTCGGGACGAATGTCCGTAAACACAGCGTCAAGCTGCATAGCCAGAAATTCAGGCGATACCTCCATTATACCTGTTACGCCGGTCGTGTTCTGTGCAGTGAGAGCGGTTACTGCGCTCATTGCGTAAACACCATTCATGGTCATAGTTTTAATATCAGCCTGAATGCCGGCGCCTCCGCAGGAATCGCTTCCTGCGATCGTTAATGCTGTTTTCATTTTCATTTCTCCTTTGTTGCGATTTCGGGCTTATGCCCCAGCATTAATTTTGTATAGCGGGACAAGGTGGTGCCCCCGGTGTCCCACTTTGCAAAGTTGAGAGTTTAGAGTTGAGAATGGAGAGTTGAATATAATACTCTGGAAGTATTTGTCCATAAGGGCACATATTAACTCTTAACTCTAAACTTTCAACTCTCAACTTTTCAAGCGGAGCTTGAAAATAAAAAGGTGTGCCCGCAGAGAGACACACCTATTCTTACATAAGTATTTCCCTACGTTGGCATTATCCAAATCAGGTAAGGTCGGAGTTTGAAACTCCCTCTCAGCCTGTTACACAAGCTCCCTTTTTCATATCTATTATACCACTTTTACGCTAAATGTCAAGGAGTGGAATTGTTTACAAAATATACTTGAATGTAAGAAGCAGTTTTGGTAAAATTATTATAAGATGAAGCGCTTCCGGGCGCCGAATAAATATCCGTAAAGCAGGAGGTATGAAGCATGGACAAGAAAGCAATGTATAAAATAAGCTACGGACTTTTCGTTGTGACAGCAAACAGTGACGGCAGAGACAACGGCTGTATCACAAACACTCTCGCACAGGTGACGTCTTCACCGAACAAGGTGAGTCTGACAGTTGCAAAGACCAACTATACCCACGATCTTATAATGACGACAGGAAAATTTACAGCTTCCGTTATAAGCACAGACGCTGATTTTGAGCTTTTCAGGCATTTTGGTTTCCAGTCCGGCAGGGATGTGGACAAATTTGCTGACTTTAAGGGATGCAGACGTGCAGAAAACGGCTGCCTGATAGTCACAAAGGGTACGAATGCATATATATCCGGTTCTGTGTGGCACAGCATCGACCTCGGCACACATACCATGTTCATTGCCGAGGTAACCGGTATGGAGGTGCTGAGCGATATTCCTTCCGCAACCTATGAATACTATCAGAGTAATATAAAGCCGAAGCCTGAAGCTGTAGGGACCACCTCAGACGGCCAGACTATCTGGAGATGTGTTATATGCGGCTACGAATATGTGGGTGAGGAGCTTCCAGATGACTTTATCTGCCCCATATGCAAGCACGGAAAGGCTGACTTCGAGAAGGTCACACAGGGTGCTCATGAGGACGCTGTGCCTGTGGGAAAGACAGAGAGCGGCGAAACTGTCTGGAGATGTACGGTATGCGGCTATGAGTACGTCGGCGAGGAAATGCCTGCGGACTTTGTCTGTCCTATCTGCGGAGTTGGTACGGAGCTCTTTGAAAAAATGAGCTGATGAGGGCAGTATACAGTACAGCTTTTGCGTAAGGGGGATATATTATGATCGTATATTTTTCAGCTACAGGAAACAGTAAATACGCGGCAGAAAGGATAGCCGCAGCTCTGAACGACAGGGCTGTGTCCATAGAGGACAAATGCTACGATATTTCTCTTGAAGACGGGGAGTGCTTCGGCATAGTAACTCCTACCCACTGGTGGGCTCTCCCGATACTTATGAGGGAATACCTACAGAAGCTGAGGCTCCACAGACAGGGAAAGCATTATGTGTTCATAGCTTCCACCTACGGTACTACAGTGGGCTGCAGCGGCGAGGAAGCAAGGCATATCCTTAAAGAGAATGGCATACGACTCAGTGCGGTGTACAGTATAAAAATGCCTGATAACTGGACAGTTACCTTCAATCTAAGCAACAAGGAAAAGGTCGCGCGGCAGAATGAGGCTGCCGAAAAAAATATAAACAGCGTCATATCGAAGATACTTGACAGGAAAAAGGGCTGCTTCCTTACCATGAGGACTCCTTACGCCTTTCACAAGTACACGGACAAGGTATTCGCAAAGGTGAGAATGACAAAGAATCTGTACGTTGAGGACAGCTGCAGCGGCTGCGGTCTCTGTGCCGAGAAATGTCCCGTAAAGGCTATAGAGATAAGGGACGGCAAGCCTGTCTGGGTGAAGGAGCGCTGCGCTCTGTGCTTCCGCTGCCTGCACCATTGTCCGCAGTTCGCTATACAGTTCTGGAACGGAGCTACAAAGAAGCACGGGCAGTATACCAATCCCAATGTAAAGGTATAAGGAGCTGGAAAAACTTGCTATGGGCAACACTGACTGCAATTACAAAATATTTAACCGCGACATGATGAAATATCTTGCGGTATTCATTATGTTCTGGGGACATCTTATCGGCTGGGCGGTGCAGTATAAGTACGGCGGTATCGAAGCATACTATACTCTTCCTTTGTGGGAATACATCATAATATATACATCGCTTTTCTGTCCGCCTGTAATGTTTTTCTTTATCGCAGACGGCTACAAATATACCCGCGACAGGAAAAAGTACGCGCAGAGGCTTCTTCTGTTTGCCTGCATAACTCAGCCCTTTGACTGGCTGTGCTGTCACAGGTCCAGCGGATGGTGGCACACGAATGTTATATTCACGCTGTTTTTCGGTCTGCTTGCCATAATGGCATGGGAAAGTAAGTACAAGCTGTGGCAGAGGATAGCGCTTGTAATACTGTGTGACGGAATGACGCTGCTTATATATTCAGACTGGATCATATTCGGAGTTCTGTTCATACTGTTCCTGCATATCTTCCGTGAAAAGCCAAAGGCGAGGTTTATAGCCTATATGAGCCTTACAGCTCTGCATTTCCTGCCGAACCTGTTCAGTCTCGGCAAGATACCCACGGACAGACTTATCATACAGATAGCGGTCATGATGCTGATGTTTGTGCTTGCATACCTGTGCATGACTGTTTTTTACAACGGCAGGAAGGGAAAACACCCAACGCTGGCAAAGTGGTTCTTTTACGGCTTCTACCCGCTGCATTATCTGATAATATGGATAGTCTGCGTTATTATCAGTACATAAGAAAAAGGCACTCTGATGAGTGCCTTTTTAATGTTTATTGACTTATGAGAAGCTTACGCAACGCAATGAGGTCAAATACATCTAAAACTGAATCATTGTTGATATCTGTATTTTCTGCATTGACTTCTTTTTCAGAGCCGAGAAGGTATTTCTGCAGCTTTACAAGATCGGCAACATTTACCTGACTGTCGCTGTTGACATCACCTCTGAGCACCGAGCTGTAAAGACCGTAAACCGCTATTTCTGCCACATTGCAGAGATATACGCTGTCCCTGTTCAGCGGACTTGCCGGAGCTCCCGTGGGTACCTCGTATCGGACGTACCGTGCGGTAACATTGTCAAATTCCGGTGTGAAGTTCATACGGAAGGCAGGCTTGCTTTCAACAGTATATATCTTCTTCCAGTTCATACCGTCTGTGGATACGCTGAAATATCCGCCGATCATACGGGCTTCGTAGTCCTCGCGTGGACAGTAGGCGATATTTTTTATCTGACAGTTCTTTCCGAGATCCATAGTGACGTATCCGCCCTCAAGCCCGTCAAAATAGGTGTTCATGTTTCCGTCGTAAGCCTTTTCAAAGGTAACTGAGGCAGTGTCCTTCCATGAGGAGCTTCCGCTGCCGGAAACAGGAGCGAGCCTGTCGTATTTCGCAGCTGAGGACTGACCGTGAGGAGTTCCGTACAGGGATATCTCGGCGATATTCGCACAGTAGGCGCTGTCATTGTTGTAGTCGTTCTTCGGCGCTCCGGAAGGTACCTCATACCTTATATAACGTGCTGTGGTATCTCCGGAAAGAGCTGTGACGTAGTGCATACCGGAGGTTGGCTTGCTTTTTACGGTATATAGTGTCGTCCAGTTCTGACCGTCCTGCGATGCAAGGAAGCGTCCGTCTCCCATACGGTATTCATATCCGGCTCTCGGAGCATAGCCCAGTGCGGACAGGTCATAGAGCTGACCGAGGTCTGCCTGTACCCAGCCGTCGGAAACTCCGTCAAAAAATGTGGAGATATTTCCATCGAAAGCCTTTGTGCAGTCTGTGGAGGAGTCGCTGTTCCATGAGTCGGAACCGCTTACCATGCCTGAGGTGACAGTTATCCTGTCCGTTAGGGCACCGCCGCCCTTTACTCCGTTGATGATGAAGGTGGTAACGGACTGCTTGGCAAGTGAAACTTCAAGCGCTCCGCCGGATACGCTGATATTTCCTATATCCTTCCAGTTCTCGGAATTGCTGGTGCGTATGGCTGAGGCAGAGGTCCCGGCGGAATCAAAGCCGGAAAGGTCGAATACAAGGTCCTTATCGGAAGAGCCGTCGTTTGTGGCAACTATGACCAGTTTATTGTTCTCGGTGTCGAGAGCGGCCACGCAGTTCCCGCCGCATTTCAGCATTGTCATTCCGGGGCGGATATACCGTGAGAACTGACCCATTGCGTAATACTTCTTTGTGAGTATGATATTGTTATTATCATGGTCGGCAACGGCAAGTCCCCAGTAGCCGCCCTGAGTGTTTATCATGCCCTTGTCCTTGTTTCCGTTCATTCCCACGGAGGATATATGATTGTCGATCACCTGCCAGAGTATCCACGCGGAGCAGTTGAGCTCGTTGCAGTCGAGGGTTATGCGGTCGGCAAGCCACAGTGCAGCTCCCATTTCGCCGGCATTGCTTCCTGCGGTGGAGCCGCCGTCCACCTCGCTCATCCACAGGTTGCGGCCTGCCTTTATAGCAGTATTTTTCAGCTCTGCACGCTGGCTGCCGCCGTAGGTGTGGGTGTCGATACGGCCTATAAGAGCCTTTGTGGTGTCGGACAACTTGTTCCATGAGCTTATTTGAGTATCTATTACAGATTCGTCGCAGGCGCTTATGATGATATCGTTGATACCCCGCTTTTTCAGCGAGGCTGAAAGCGCCTGATATATCTTGTCCATAGAGGAGCCCTGATCGAAGTGACAGCCCTCCTGCTTGTTGCTGTAGGCTCCCCAGTAGTCGGTGTAGGGCTCGTTCATGGGTGTTATGCTCTGTACGTGTATGCCCCAGTCCTTTTCGTAGTGGGCTGTTACCTCGGCTAAGTATTCGGCAAAATCGTTGTATTTGTCGTCACGGAGATTGTTCTCGCCGGAGTTCACTGCTCCGGAGCTGCAGCCGCTGTTGGTCATATAATACGGGGGAGAGTTTGAGAACATCTCCACTATCATATCGTCGCCTGCGGCGTCAATACATCGTCTGAGCACATTGCGCTGATTGGCGTCAGCGCTCCAGTCGTAGGTTACGGAGCCGTTATTGTACTTCGTATAGCCGGGCATATTTGAGTCGGTACGGGTTATATGAGTGTGGGAAGGGTCGTCGCCGCCTCCGATATTGAAGCGGGCGATGTTCAGTCCCAGTCCGTCGGTGCTGAAAAAGATCCCGGCTGCCTTCTGAGAAAGGCTGTCAGAATAGCCTATGCGGTTCGCCCACCAGCAAAGCGATGTGCCCCAGCCCTCAAATTTTCCGCCGTTGATGTCGTATACGTCATAGGGGGATATGCTCACTATTGTTGCTGCCGCTGCGGTATCTGCTGCCGGGAAGGCGTTTGTCAGAGCTGTAAGCATACACAGCGAAGCGGCTGCGGAGATGATCCGCTTTATCATTTTCATGTTTTTCGCTCCTTTCAGGGGTGAATATATATTACTAACATTATAACGCATTTTTTGTGTGCTGTAAACATAAAAAATGATGTTTTTGATGAAATTATGACCCGTTTTGGGGAGCGGATATAATTCGGCTTTACATATCACTTTAAATATGCTATAATTTTGAAAATGAGATACGGTTTTATGCGGAGCCGCCGTGTACAGGCGGAGCTTTGCTCCGCCTGACGGTTTCACGCTTGATAATGAAGGAGCACATATTTTGATGCAGTGAAACCGTCGGACGCGAGCGTCCGTACACGGCGGCATATATAACGATGAAAGGAAAAAATATGAGCGCTTACGTTGAGTTTAAAAATGTTAAAAAGACATATAAGACGGGCGAAGTCGAGATACACGCTCTGAATGATGTGAATTTTGAGATAAACAAGGGGGAGTTCTGCGTTATCGTGGGAGCTTCCGGCGCAGGAAAAACGACTATACTCAATATCCTCGGCGGTATGGATACCCTTACGAGCGGAAGCGTCTTTCTTGACGGTACGGAAATATCTGCTCTCAGCAAAAGGAAGCTGACCGCATACAGGCGCTATGATGTGGGATTTGTTTTTCAGTTCTATAACCTTGTGCAGAATCTGACTGCGCTTGAAAATGTCGAGCTTGCCGCGCAGATATGCCGGGATCCTCTTGACGCAAGGAAGGTGCTTGAGCAGGTTGGGCTTTCAGAGCGCACCAAGAATTTCCCTGCACAGCTCTCCGGCGGCGAGCAGCAGCGTGTGGCAATTGCACGTGCTCTTGCCAAGAACCCTAAGTTGCTCCTGTGCGACGAGCCTACGGGCGCTCTTGATTATACTACCGGAAAAGCGGTCCTGCAGCTGCTGCAGGATACCTGCCGCCGGAACGGTATGACAGTTGTGGTCATAACCCACAATCAGGCGATAACTCCTATGGCTGACCGTATCATAACAGTAAAAAGCGGTACTGTATCGGGAGTGCGGATCAATGATAATGTCGTTGATATCGCGGATATAGAGTGGTGACGCTATGGGAAGAGCAGTAAGAAAGACCGCGCTTCGGGAGATACGCGGCACATTCGGACGTTTTTTTGCAATAATGGCTATTATCGCTCTCGGCGTCGGATTTTTTTCAGGTGTCAGGATCACTACTCCGGCTATGGTCGACACGGTCAACAGGTTCCTTAATGAGAATCAGTTCTACGATTACAGGCTTCTCTCGGCTCTGGGCTGGCAGGAAGAGGATATCGCAGATTTCCGCAGCCGCGATGATGTCAGGTATGCTGAGGGAGCCTACAGTCTTGATATAATGACGGCAGGAACGAACGAATATGTTATGAGGCTCCATTCCATAACGGAGAATATCAACGGCATAAAGCTGGTTGAGGGCAGAATGCCGCAGGGTGATGACGAATGCCTTATAGAATCAGGGAAAGGCACTGTGGGCAACAAGCTTTATCTTTCGGATGATAATACTGATACGGTGAAAAATGCCCTGAAGCACGATATATTTAATGTAGTCGGAGCTGTTGATTCTCCGGTGTATATCAATTTTGAGAGAGGAAACTCTTCTGTCGGAAACGGTGAGATAAGAGGTTTCGTTTACCTTCCGGCAGAAGCCTTCGACCTTGACGTCTATACAGAAGCTTATGTAAGATTTGATCAGGATCTTGACATTTATTCTGACGAGTATGACGACTATATGGACGGCAGGGAAGAGCAGTGGAAGGAAATATCCCAGACACGTGCTGACCTGCGTTTTGATGAGATATACAGTGAAGCTGAGAAAAAGCTCGGCGACGGCAGGGAAGAGCTTGAAAAGAATCGCAGCGACGGTCAGGAAAAGCTTGATGAAGCCAAAAGAAGTCTTGACGACGGAAAGGCGCAGCTTGATGAACAGCTTTCTCAGCTGGAGCAGATAAAGGATATCATGCCGGAGCAGTATGCTTCGGGTATGGAGCAGTATAATGCGGCTCTTGCTGATTACGAAAGCGGGCTCGCGGACTATGAGAGCTCTCTTGCGGACTTTGAAAAGCAGATAAGCGATGCGGAGGAGGAACTCCGCAAGGGCGAAAATGAACTTGAAAAGCTTAAAAAGCCTGATACCTATGTGCTTGGAAGAAATACCAATATCGGATATGCCTGCTTTGAAAGCGATTCGGATATCGTGGCGCAGGTCGCAAGAGTTTTCCCTGTGTTTTTTATCCTTGTGGCTGCTCTGGTCTGTATGACCACAATGAGCCGTATGGTTGAGGAACAGCGAACTCAGATAGGAGTTCTCAAAGCGCTTGGCTATTCCGAAAGAACGGTAATGGGCAAATATATGTTTTACTCTGGGACAGCCGCCATTACTGGCTGTATCCTCGGATACGGAGCGGGTACATACGTGTTCCCGAAAATAATATGGAAATCCTATGAGCTGATGTACCTGAAACTGCCGATACGTTATCTTTTCAGTGTAAAGCTTGCGGTCATCGCACTTGTGGTGTCGCTTATATGTTCAGTCGGAGTTACATGGTTCAGCTGCAGGATAGAGCTTTCCGAGACAGCTGCCGCTCTTATGCGTCCCAAGGCTCCTAAGGCGGGAAAGCGAGTGCTTCTGGAGCGTGTTGGCTTTATCTGGAAGAGGCTGAAGTTTCTTAAAAAGGTATCTATCAGAAATATATTCCGTTATAAAAAGCGCCTCTTTATGATGATACTCGGTATCGGCGGCTGCATGGCGCTGCTGCTCACAGGCTTCGGTATAAAGGACTCTATCGCAGGCTTTGCGGATACTCAGTATGACGAGATAGAGGTGGCTGATGCTTCTGCTGCCCTGAGAAATATGGATGAGGGCGTGCCTGATGATCTGATGACAGTGTTCAGCGAGAATACCGAGGATCATACCCTGCTTTACACCGGTGCGTGGGACCTGCTTTACGGAAAAAGAGTAAAGAGCGTGACTCTCAACGCGGCAGAGAGCTTTGAGAATATGGATAAATACTTTGTCCTGAAGGATATCAACGGCGCCTCCATTGCTCCGCCTGCCGAGGGAGAAGCAGTTGTAAGCCACAGTATCGCTGAACGCTATGGTATCAAAAAGGGTGGTACCATGAGACTCAGAGATGAAAATATGCGTGAACTCAATGTCAAGGTAACCGGAGTATTTGAAAATCATGTTTACAACGTGGTATTCATCAGCAAGGATACAATGGATAAGCAGCTCGGCGAAAAAACTCCGCTGAACTACGCCTTTATCAACTTCAAAGAGGGAGCGGACGAGGATCAGGCTTATGCGGCGATCTCAAAAAACAGCCATGTTATGCAGCTGCTGAGATTTGACGTCCTGAAGGTGAGACTGAGCAAAATGATGGGAAGCCTTGATTATATAGTGCTGATAGTAATTATCTGTGCTGCGGGACTTGCTTTCATTGTTCTCTATAACCTTACAAATATAAATATAACAGAACGTGTCCGCGAGATCGCTACGATCAAGGTGCTTGGCTTCTTCCGGCGGGAGACCTCGGCTTATGTGCTCCGTGAGAACATTGCGCTTACGGCTATGGGAATTGCGGCGGGAAGCGTTGCCGGCGTATTTCTGCACCGTTTTGTAATGGCGCAGATAAAGGTGGATCTTGTGGATTTCAGTGTAAAGATACTGCCTGTGAGCTTCGTTTACAGTATAATTCTCACTTTCCTTTTCAACTTTGCTGTTGATCTCTTCATGGAGCTGAAACTGGAGCGTATAAATATGGCGGAATCACTTAAATCTATAGAGTAACTTAAATAATGTCTTTATTATGTCCTCCCTTCAATCAGGGGAGGATATTTTTGTGCAAGTTACTAAATATAGGGAAAAAGTCCTTGTCAACATTGACTTTTATAATTACTTATGTTATAATAAAAATGAACCAATAAAAGAAAAAGAGGGTTCGGGGATATGTATCGATCAATTCGATAAGGAGAATAGAAAATGAATTACAAGATCAGAAGAGGCGTACTTAAAAGGTACAAAGACGAGAAGAACGTCACCGAGATCTTCATTCCCGATAGTGTCGACATTATCGGAGAAGGCGCTTTCAATGGCTGTACTAATCTTGTAAGGATACTGATACCCGATTCGGTAAAGGTGATTTCGGATACAGCATTCAATGACTGTGAGAACCTTAAATGCATTTCTCTTCCTGAAAGTACTGTCAGGGTAGGCTGGTATGCGTTCAAGGGCTGTCATAATCTGCGGGAACTGACAGTTTCTTCAACACTGAAGGAAATAGGCAGACACGCTTTCGCAGGCTGTGATAATCTTACAACTGTTCATGTCAGACATGACAGCAAGGTTTACAAGTTTGTACTCAATGCCGAGCTCGATGACGAAAGATGGCAGCAGATAAGGCACTCGCTGCATCAGCTTGACAAAGCAATAGCGGTTTGATAATTCCACACCCCCGTCCGTAGTAATGGACGGGGTGTTTTTTGATCTGAGACAGCTCGAACGCTTCCGCGTTGCCGCTCGTAAACTCGTTTATTAAAAAAGCCATAGTATCTCCGAAACGGAAATACTATGGCTTATATTTGTATATCACTCATGCTTTGAATTCAAATTTGGGCATAAGCTGGAGCTTGTGCAGATTTGCTCTGTGAAGACGGTCTATCTTCTCCTTTATCTCCGGTACAGCGCTGAGATCGTCCTCGCCGCGGATATATCTGTCCAGCATCGCATAGGTGAAGCCGAGATTCTCCTCGTCTGTCTTGCCGCAGAGTCCGTCTATCGGTACCTTGTGTACCAGTTCACGGGGAAGTCCGAGGACCTCGCCTACCTGCAATACCTCAGTTACCGTGAGGTCCGAAAGCGGTGAGAAATCTCCGGCAGCGTCGCCGAATTTTGTGGAGTAGCCTACCCAGTCCTCGGAGAGATTGCAGGTATTTACAACCCTGCCGTTATGGCAGGCTGCAACCGCGTAGAGTGTAGTCATGCGTATACGTGCAGGAGTATTGATAACAGCCTGATTAGTTGGTTCGACGTGCTTTTTAAGCTCGTTCATGAAAGTGCTTACAGTGTCGCCGATGTTGATTGTATAGCTCTTTATACCGAGTGTATCAACAAGCAGATGGCTGTAGGAGATGTCAGCCTGCTCGCCCTGAGGCATAAGCACTCCGATAACTCTGTCTTTTCCAAGAGCCTTTGCGCATACCGCTGCGGCTACGGAGCTGTCCTTGCCGCCTGATATGCCGATAACGGCGTTGGTTGTGGGAGAAGCGGTCCTTTCAAACAGGTCGCGTACCCATTCAACTACTTCCTTTGTCACTTTTTCTGCATTGAAACTGTAGCTCATAAATATACCTCCGCTGTTCATGTACCTTGACCGCAGCGCGCAGCCCGGTCATGTTATTCTGCCATTGCCTTCTTTATAGCAGCAAGAAGCTCGTCGTATGTCTCGAATGCCGGGAGCTCAGGGTGGTCCTTCTTGATCTGCTCTGTGCTGCGGAAAAGGAAGCCTGCCTTGCTTGCCTCTATCATGGCAAGGTCGTTGTAGCTGTCGCCGCTTGCGATAGTATCATATCCGATGGACTGGAGAGCCTTTACCGTTGTGAGCTTGGACTTCTCACAGCGCATCTTGAATCCGGTTATCTCGCCGTTTTCTGCGACTTCAAGGCTGTTGCAGAAGATAGTCGGCCAGCCGAGCTTCTTCATAAGAGGTGCAGCGAACTGTGTGAAGGTATCACTGATGATGATGACCTGTCCCAGCTCGCGGAGAGAGTCAAGGAACTCCCTTGCGCCTTCCATTGGTTCGATCTTTGCGATAGTGTCCTGTATCTCTTTAAGTCCGAGACCGTGCTCCTTGAGAATACCAAGGCGCCATTTCATGAGCTTGTCATAGTCGGGCTCGTCACGGGTTGTCTTTTTGAGTTCGGGAATGCCGCTTGCCTCCGAAAAAGCTATCCATATTTCGGGAACAAGAACTCCTTCAAGGTCAAGACAAGTTATATACATAATGAATTCCTCCGTTAAAAAAATCTTACCTTAATATTATACAACTTTTTACCGTATTTGTAAAGTATAAAATAAGAGCGGCATTAAGCCGCTCCTTGTGTCAGTATGAAAGAACTGTATTTACTATGCCCTGATAGAGATATCCTGTCTGACTTGCGAAGTCAAATCCGAAATCAGCCGGATTCTGAAGCTGCATAACTATTATGTATGAGCCGTCCGAACCATAATTGCTGTAGTCAGTATATTTTATTTTTTCGCCTGTGCGGTCCGCCGCATTTTTCAGGCAGCCTGTGATATAAAGAAAATCGCCGCGTCCTGTTTCGGCAGTTCCGGTCTTTGCGTAGAATTCATAATTCTCCGGAACGTATATGCCAAGATTACCGGCAACTGCTCCCATACAGTCAAGAAGATTCTGACGGTATTCCGCAGGTATGCTCGCTATTGTCTCATAGGGTGAGGAGCCCTTTGCACATTCCTTTGAAGGATCTGTGGTATCAACTATCTGCTGAACGACGAAGGGCTTTACCATGTCTCCGAATACAGCTTCTCTGCCAAGAGCGGCAAGATATATGGGACAGGTCTTTACGTGAGACTGTCCGAACGCGCTCCTGCGCAGATCATCGAGACATTCTATCTTTATCTGGTTTTCGATAGTACCGAAATCACAGCTTACAGGATCGCAGAAATGGAAAAGTCCGTTCAGTTCGTCAAGTACCTTTTCCGTACCGAGTTTGTCATATACCTTTGCGAAGAAGATATTGCTTGAATTCACGAAGGCTGAATAAAGCGTTCTTTCGGGTATGGGATATCCGCCTGTTTCATGATCCCAGTTGACTATTGTAGCTCCGCTGTCGGTCCATTCGCCGTCGTCATATAGACAGGTGATACCGTTCTTGTCGGCGATGACTTCTGACATTATCTTGAAGCAGGAGCCGGGGGAAGCGTTCATGAATGCCTTGTTTTCAAGAGCTCCCGACCAAAGCGAGTTCCTGTACTCCTCATCAGAGAAATACAGCTCCGGGTCGTAATTGGGATAGGAGACCTCAGCGAGTATCGAACCGTCTGTCCTGAGTACAACGATTGAGCCTGACATACCCATATTTGCCATATATGAGCATAGCGCGGTCTGTATGTCGGAATCTATGGTGAGACGGACCGATCTGCCGACTTCATGATCTGCGGTTATACTCGTGGGATTTACAGTTTTAAGCAGATCCTTCAGCGATTCATCCAGGCCGTCTGAAGCCTCGCTGATTATATTGCTGAAGGAGTAGGCGCAGTTTTCACCGTAAATACGCTCATCGTCCTCTCCCTTGGCGTAGGTGCCGTATGTAATTAGATTTAAATTGGTATCGTAAATATTTCCCCTGTATACCAGTGCTGTCGTCGTGGTAGTAGTTGTCGTTTCTGCAGCAGTTGTTGTGTTCTGCTGTACTGCTCCGGTGCCGTTAAGGACTTCAAATTGTCCGACCTTTGCCGAACAGGACGGAAACGACATTGCCGCGGCGCCTGCAGCCAGCAGCGGCAGAAGCCTTGTTCCCCTGAAAATCATTTTGATTACCGTCCTCAGAAAGATTTGCATTTTCGCACCTTTGAAGATGCGGGAAAGTCATACCTTAATTATACATTCTTTTCCACGATACGTCAATATATTTCAAATAATAAAACAAGAAAATTTACATTTGTTTATTATATTATGTATTGACACAGCTTCTCATGCAGAATATAATTAATGTGAACTCAATATAACGCTAATATCAAAAGATAACGGAGGTAATCATATGGCTTCAAGCAGGGAATATCTTGAATTCATACTTGAACAGCTGTCAGATATCGGGGATATATCATACAGGACCATGATGGGAGAGTATATTTTTTATTACCGCGGCAGGGTCGCAGGGGGGATATATGATGACCGCTTCCTTGTAAAACCGACAGCTTCCGCGAAAAGGCTTATGCCGGACGCACCTTATGAACTTCCCTATGAAGGCGGCAGCAAAATGCTGCTGGTGGAGGATATTGACAACAGGTCCTTCCTTAAAGAGCTTTTTGAGGCGATCGCTGACGAGCTGCCGGAACCTAAGAAAAAGAAACGATAGTATGCTGTAAAAAAAGCTCCCGTGGGCGGATGCCCGTGGGAGCTTTATGTTATTTGCCAATCACCCTGTTGAGTATCTCTCGGTAAACGCCTGCTGACTGTGAGGCGAACTCAAAGCCGTGCTCGGCAGGATTCTGTATCTCCATTACAACTACATACGAGCCTGTTTCACCATAGCTGTCGTAGTTGTCCCAGCTCTGAGAACCGTTGTCGTTATAATTTTTAGCGCAGCCTGTTATGTACAGGAAGTCGCCGAGCCATCCCTCTGCTGTGCCGGTCTTGGCGTAGAAGCTGTAGCCCGTTGGGGGATATACTCCTATATCAGAAGCTACCGAGCCCATGACACTGAGGAGGTTGTCCCTGCATTCCGGAGGTATCGACGCAATAACGTCATTTGCCTTTGAGCCGCTGCCTGTTTTCCTGTCCGGATCTGAGCTGTCCACTATATCCTTCATTACGAAGGGAGTGACCATATCTCCGAATGCAGCCTCTCTGCCGAGCGCCGCAAGGAATATGGGGCAGGTGAGTACCTTTGCCTGTCCGAAAGCGCTTCTGCGGAGGTCGTCTATATCTTCGATCTCTATATTATTGCTGAGGTCACCGAAGTCGCAGTGGATATCATCGGAATCCTCAGCTCCGAAATGGAATATCGTCCTGAGATCGCTGATAACATTTTCTTCTCCGATATTCTCGAAAGCTTTTGCGAAGAAGATGTTGCTGGAGTTGATAAATGCGGAATTAAGTGAACGGTTAGGTATGGGGTAGCTGCTCTTGTTGGTCTTGTGATCCCAGTTGACAATGGGATGATCGTTGCCGAAATCCCATGTACCGTCGTCATAGAGGGAGTATATACCGTATTTATCAGCCAGTACCTCGGACATTATCTTGAAGCAGGAACCGGGCTCATAGTTGCTGAAAGCCTTGTTGCCTGTTTCTCCCCACGCGAGATCCTCATTGTATTTCTGATCTTCAACAGCGTTGGGCTCGTATGACGGGTAGCTTACCTGTGCCATTATGGAGCCGTCTGTCCTGAGGACTACTACTGCGCCTCTGAGGTTTATGCTTTCCATGTAGCTGTATATGTCGTTCTGAACGTCACCGTCGATAGTGAGCTTTATGGACTGACAGCCGTTTTCGCCGGCAGGGGCGGTGAGGATCTTGTCAAAGGCTGTGTCATAGCCGTCGGACATTGAAGTGATTATATTCGCAAAGGAAACGGCATAGTCATTGGTATAGACTCTTTTTTTGCCGTCTTCAGAATCGGAAACAAGAAGGTGTCCCTTTGAATCGAAGATATTTCCCTTTGCGCCGGCGGCAGTGGTCTTTTCTTCTGTGACTGCTTCCGTTGCGGTTTCTGTGGTAACTGAGGAAGTCGCTGTGGTAGCTTTCGGTTTTTCGCCAAGGTCTGCCTTGCCGACAGGTGAGGAGCCGCATGAAGCAAATGAGCCAAGCAGAGCAGCCGAAGCTGCAAGTGCTGTGAATCTGTTCGTTTTCATATTATCATTTTCCTTGATATGTATTTTTCGTAAGACGAATTAATAATATTATAGTTCATATTTTCATGTTCGTCAACTGTTTGCGAAAAAAATACTTGACTATTTCACTGAGATATGAGATAATAAATTGTATATGATTTTTAATGAAAGCGAGTTTTGTTATGTTAAAGTATATTCTTACGTTTCTTATTTCCATGGTACCCCTTGTAGAGCTGAGGCTCGGAATACCCATCGGCGTCGGCATGGGCGTAAAATGGTCTTATGCCGTAGCTATCTGTATGATAGGAAATATGCTGCCCGTTCCGATAATATTCTTCTTTGCGAGAAAGGTGCTTGAATGGGGCAAGGATAAGAAGTATATCGGCAAGTTCTTTACGTGGTGCCTTGAAAAAGGACATCACGGCGGCGAAAAGCTGAAGGAAAAGGCAGGCAAGGGTATGTTCTGGGCTCTGCTTCTTTTCGTGGGTATACCGCTTCCCGGCACAGGCGCATGGACAGGTACTCTTGCGGCAAGTCTTCTTGATCTTGATTTCAAGAAGAGCATACTTGCTGTAACTCTCGGAGTTGTCCTTGCAGCTGTTATCATAACCGCCGCGACTCTTCTCGGATTTGGCGCGTTCACTGCTGCAAGATCATGATACGTCCGGAAAACAGCGGCGACGCTGCCGCAATTGACAGGATAGTGAGCGGCTTCGGCGGAGATGATACATATACCGCAAGGCTGCGCAGCTCAGGCGGTATCATTTCAGAGCTTTCACTGGTTTCGGAGGACGGCAGCGGCGGTATTAACGGCTTTATCGGCTGTGCTCCAGCAAGGACAGGGGGGACGGATACTCCGCTTATCACCGGTGTACACGCTGAAAGCGATGAAATAAAAAAAGCGCTTGTTACAGAGCTTATACGCAGGGCAAAGGAGCAAGGAAGAGATTATCTGCTTGCCTGTTATGATGAGTCTGTACCATATGAGGAGCTTTCGTTCTTCAGCTCTGTGTGTTTCGGTATAATTCCTCCCGGCAGCTTTGAGAATATCGGAGCTTTGCTTTGCATATGCCTTTCGGGAAAGAAGCTTGCGGAAGCGGTCAGGGCAGAACTGCCGGCAGAGCTGGGCCAGAGCTATACTGAGCCTGTTTTTGATATCCACACACGTCTTTCGGCGGAAGAGGCGGAGTTCGCTGCATTTGACACAAGGCGGCGCAGCCGTATAACGAGCTACTTCCTGGACGCTGCACTTATATTGTTTTCAGTGGCAATGTTTGCATGGAAGAAGGAGTTTTTTTATCTGTCGCCTGCCATTATCGCTGTGGTGTTCAGGATAAGAGCGATAATGGACATGAAGAAGTTCAGGGAGACAAAAGAGCAGGAAAAAGAGAACTCAAAAGCAGGCCCGATAGATTCACAGCTGCTTTTTTATGAGGAAGGACTTATTGCTTTTTATCCCGACAGAAGCAATGCCCAGTTCTTTTTGTATAAGCACTTCCATTATATGTTTCTGAAAAAGGATTATATGTTTATCGGATATCCCACCAGGGACAGACACGTGGGCGGAATACATATAATGTACCGTGATATTCCCGATAAGGAAGCTCTGATTAGCTTCATAAAGAAGAAAACGGGCGGAATAAGAATAATGAAGTAAGGCAGAGCCGCAGCTTAGTTGCTGCGGCTTATTGCTGATGTTTATTTACTGAAAATTCATTGACTAATTTATTAGCATAGTTTATAATGTATTATATACTCAGTAAATGCCCTGCAGCGGTTATTGGGGGCATATTGATCAAGTAAAAGGAGGGGGGCTCTTCAATGAACGGAAATAAGCGGTTCAGTATACTTTTCCCTTGTTTTGAAAATGTGGCTTACAGGCAGCTTTCTGAAATAACCTGCCATGATCTCGGACTCGACGCTTTATTTCATGAACTGTCAAACGACAAAAGAGAACAGAATATCATAATGAATGTAATTTCAAATATGACATCAGATAAGAGAGTTGCATATTACCGTCAGAAAGTGTTTGCCGATATACTCAGATTACCGGAACTAAGAAAGCGGCTGTCTGAGCTTTTTGACAGGATCGAGTATATAAGGAAATTCAACTCCGGCACTATGGACACAGGCGAAAAGCTGGGATTCTGGCTGCTTATGCACAGGCTTGACGAACTCAGCGACTATATAAAATGTGTGGAGGAAATGAGAGCCTGTCTTTCGGAGGCGGATATCAGCTCAGAGGGACTTGTGAGCTTCAGGAACTATCTTGACGCTCTCTATGATGAAGCCCGTTTCAGTGAAATGAAAAAAGATATAGCAGAACTGAAAAACAAGGCTGGTAACATTCAGAGCGTCACACTCGGAATAAATGTTAATTCAAGGTTTGAAGCGGTCAGCATGGGACTCGTCTCAGTCAACAGCAAGCCGTTTAAAAAGTCGAATGTGATAAGCAATTTTGCCGACGCAATTGCCGAAAAGGACAAAATACAGGACAGCTCTGATTGGGACGGGGATATGCACTATCATCAGGTCGCTGCCGAACATCAGCGTAATTTTGCTAAGTTCATTGAAAATACAGGCGGAATGATAGCTACAACACGAACTCCCTTTGTTGACGGCAGGATAAGATCGACTTTGGTAAAGAATATTGAGGGAGAGGATTCGGCTGGCTCTACATTCTATCTTGACAGGACCCTCAGTAAAATGCTTTCATCTCTTATAAAAAAGCTAAGGGACGTTCTCAGTGAATATTCCGATATAGCTATCGTTGATATTTCAAATGTTATACCGGAATTTATGTATTACATAAGATTTGCTGAGTTTATTGAAAGGTATACGGAAAAGGGCTTTAAGTTCTGCGAGGCTGGTCTCTCTGAGAATGAGGGCGTTTCAATGGTCGCGAAAGAGTTTTATAACCTTAAACTGGCAGTCAGTCTGAAAAGTGAAGATGAACTTGTGTACAACGATCTGGTTTTTGACAGGGAACACAGTATATATATCCTGACAGGCGCCAACCGCGGCGGAAAAACTACTGTTACTCAGGCTGTCGGTATCATGTTCGTACTGGCTCAGGGCGGTATCTTTGTACCTGCCGGTTCGTTTGAGTATAAGCCTGTGGACGGTATATACACTCATTTTCCGGCAGATGAGGAAAAAACTCTTGACCTTGGAAGACTTGGCGAGGAATGTGTCAGGTTCAGGTCAATATATTCCGAGTGTACAGGAGAGAGCCTTATACTTCTAAATGAGACTTTTGCGACGACGTCGTTTGAAGAAGGATTCTATATCGCGCGGGATTCGGTGAGAGCTCTGCTGAAAAAAGGTGCCAGGGTCATATATAATACTCATATGCATAAGCTGGCAGCTGAGATGGACGAATTCAACAAGGAAAGCGAAAGCTGCAAAGTGGCGTCGCTGATCGTGAAAAATGAAAACGGAAAGCGTTCCTTCAAGGTCGAGGTCGCTATGCCTGAGGGCTTGTCATATGCGAGGGATATTGCTGAAAAATACGGAGTTACCTATGAAATGCTGACCAGCTGATAAATACCTGGGTTAGTTCATATAAAAAGATAAAGGAGCAGCTTTTTATGCTGCTCCTTTATCTTGTAAATCTTATTTTACTGGTGCTCAAGCTCAGGTTCGCTTACTGTAATAATATCTTCACTTTCAAATGTAATGATCTCCATTTCAGGAGCAGTATATTTTTCTTTCATGTCGGTTATTCCTTTCGTATAATTAGTTTTTATAAGCCTTAGCGGCATTTGCATAAACGTAAGTTGCCTTTGCCATGCTGGTAAGTGCAGGACTTGCGTCATTGTTGTTAAGAACGCGATAAACGTATGACATAGGACCAAAATCATATTTGGTGCCGTTTATTGAAGCAGTATACATATTGCAGAGTGAATGAGCGGGGATATCTGAAAGCTCATAATACTGCAGTCCGTTTTTGGTTTTTGCTGTGGCTTTGTCACTGTTGATCTCTACATCGCTGCTGTCTGTATATAATCTTACAGCCACCATTGAATTGAGAACGAGTGAAAGCGAAATGTCCGTACCGAATCCGGGGGCGTATTTGTTGACGTCGTTCATATCGATATTGTCAATGCCCTCAATAACATTATCGGTTTTGTTGAAGTAATTTTCAGCTGCCTTGCAGTAGTTGTCAAGACCGTTTACAAGGTCTGCAATCTTCTGGACGCTCATTATTGATCCGGTATTCTTTACATCGGATATATATTTGCTTACGCTGTATTCAACCTGTGAGCGGCTGCTGAGCAGATTGGCGGACTTGCATACGATAAGCTGTCTTCCGTCCTTATCGTAAGCCTTTACAGTGATATTCTCATTTGCCTGAGTTGCGTTTACAAGATATGTGAATTTGTATCTTCCGTCATCCTGGGTCAAGCCGTCGAACTGTGAACCTGAATATGTGATGTCACCGTTCGGTCCGCTGAAAACTACCTTTGCAAGATTGGCGCAGGGCTCTATATAGATGTTTGCGCCGAGATAGCTGTCAAGGGTTACGCTCTGTCCTTTAAGGAAGATCATATTGGGTTTAAGAGCATCACAGCCATAGAATATATACTTCATGTCTGTGACTGATGATGTGTCAAATCCACTGAAGTCAACATACTCGAGGGAAGAGCAGGTGTGGAACATATCAGTCATTTTTTTGACTTTGGAAGTATCAAAGCTGCTGAGGTCAAGCGATACAAGCGAAGAACAGCCTGTGAACATATAACCCATATTGACTACAGAGCTTGTGTTGAAGCTGCTGAGGTCAAGAGAACGGAGGTTGACGCATCTGTAGAACATATCTGCCATGGTTGTTACTTCAGATGTATCAGCGTTGGACAGGTCAATCTCCTCTGCACGGAAATTAGAGAAAAGTGAAGATGAGTCAGCAGGAAGCTTGGTTCCTTCCGCGCAGACTACCTTTTTTACATTATCATTTCCTTTCCACTTCTTGACATCATTGCTCAGAACATTTCCGCTGAGGGTCAGTATGCCGGTTTCTTCGTCAAAGCTTGCGGTTGATGCTGCTTCTTCGGCGTATGCAGTCAGAGAACTGCCTGAAATTGCCTTGTTTACAACGGGGGCATACATTCCGCTGCCTGTCAGTGCAACAGCCATGATCGCTGCCGCGGTTTTCTTCATCAGATTCTTTTCCATTACTACATCTCCTTGTTATATAATTTAACAGTTTCAGAACAAACAGTGCATTATTCTGAGCTGTTTATTTACGAAACAATCTCAGGTAAATTAAAAAACAAGTAAAATGTGTTAATGGTAGTATAATATATGCGGCTTTAAACAATTTGTATTCCGTAAACAAGTAAATTTTATAAAATGTACACTAAAAAGTCAAGCCGAATATTGCTATTTACATAAGCACTGACCACTTTTTGCTTTGGGAAGAAAAATAATCCACATATAAGGGACTGAAATGTCCATTTCCTGCAGATATGTTTTTTTGAGAGAGAAATGGAAACTGCTGTATCATCTGTTGTCTGTATGCTGATATGTCTGTTTTCACATATGCATTGACAGATAATTGTCAGTGCATATGTGAGCCTGATCTGAGTGGAAAGATGTGAACAATCTTTGTTTTCTATTGCATTATTGTGAAAAAAATGATATAATAATATCAGGTAAAATAGTTATCCGGCATTGCTTAACAGGAACTCTGTTTCAGGCTTTGCTGCTGGTATTTCAATAAAAGTGAGGTGAGGAAAAGTGGCAAACGGAGATAGTTTCGGGTCAAACGGGCGAAAAAAGCGCTTATCTTATGATCGCGGCGGTCTCTTCTTCGTCTGCCGCCTTTTCTGAAGCGCTGTCATTTGCCCTGTCTGACCGCCGGACAGGGGATTTTTATGCCCATTTGACTTTACTACAATTATTCAAATCAATAATATAGTAAAGGATGATGAAAATGGAGAAAAAGCTGCTTGCAGGCTCTTCTGCCGAAACTGCTGTAAAGCCTGATTATGAGAGCGAGATAATCGGTATCATAAAGGGAAATACTTCGCCTAAGGCTATGCTCAGTATGCTTAGTGACTACCACGGGAGCGACATAGCCGACGTTATCGAAAAGCTGAATGAAACTGAGAGGAAAAAGCTTTTCCGTGTGTGTACTGTCTCTATGCTTGCGGAGATATTTGAATACATTGATGACGATAAAGCAGGAGCTTACCTCAATGAGCTGCCGAATAAAAAAGCTTCTGATGTTGTGGCTGAGCTTGAAACCGATACAGCTGCTGATATTCTTCGTTCGATCGGCAGGAATAAACGCGAACTCATCATTGAGCTCCTTGACGATGATGTGAAAAAGGAGATAAATCTTATATCATCATTCGATGATGACGAGATCGGAAGCCGCATGACCACCAACTGCATAATAATACGTGAGAATCTGACTATCAAAGCGGCAATGAACGAGCTTGTAAGACAGGCTGAGGAGAACGATAATATCGCTACTCTGTTCGTTGTTGATGAAGCAGGCTGCTTCTGCGGAGCAATTGAGTTGAAGGATCTTATCACCGCAAGAAGCAGCGTCTCTCTCGAAAGCCTTACAGCTACTTCCTTCCCGTATGTGTATGCAAATGAATCCATCGACGATTGTATCGAAAGGCTGAAGGATTATTCGGAATACTCTGTACCCGTTCTTGACAACAGCAATAAGCTGCTCGGTGTTATTACCGCACAGAGTCTTATTGAGGTCGTTGACGACGAGATGGGCGAGGACTATGCGCGATTCGCAGGTCTTACCGCAGAGGAGGATCTTAACGAACCGTTAAAACAGAGTATGGTGAAGAGACTTCCGTGGCTGCTTGCTCTGCTTGTGCTGGGACTGTTTGTATCGGGAGTAGTCGGTGTTTTTGAGAAGGTGGTGGCGCAGCTGACGCTGATAATGGCTTTTCAGTCTCTCATTCTCGATATGTCAGGAAACGTCGGGACCCAGTCACTTGCTGTGACTATACGTGTTCTCATGGATGAAAACCTCACCGTAAAGCAGAAAATGAAGCTTGTTATAAAGGAAATGAGAGTGGGCTTTTTCAACGGCTTGCTGCTCGGTATCCTCTCATTCTTCATGGTTGGGATGTATATTATGGTTTTCAAAGGTAAAGACAGAGCGTTTTCATTCGCGGTTTCCGGCTGTATCGGCATATCAATGGTCATAGCCATGCTGATATCGAGCGCTGTCGGAACTCTTATACCACTGTTTTTCAAGAAAATAAGGATAGATCCGGCGGTAGCGTCCGGACCGCTCATCACTACGGTAAACGATCTTGTTGCTGTTGTGACATATTACGGAATGAGCTGGATACTGCTTATTATTGTACTTCATCTGGCATGAGCGGTGCGGAACGCAGAACTCAGGAAATGTTAAAGCCATAAGGGAGGATACATCTCCTTTATGGCTTTTTTTGTAACCTGTTTGCGGCTGAGCTCATATTATAAACTGTGCGGAGGACTTCTGCACAGGTTCTCCGTGCGGAAAGGAGGACTCGGTCATGAATCTTGATCTTTTTGATAATATAGAAGGTATGTTCTTCCGCGAACGGGAGAATATTTCAGGACCTGCTGTGAATGACAGGGATAACGTGACGGGCAGTGATAAGCTTTTTGCTGAAAATACTCCCCTTGCCATGGCATATGTGCCATTTCAGCAGTGGGGAGAGACTTACAGCGATGATGAGGCGATAAACAGAGGAACACTTTTCCCTCAGCTTGATCTGCCGTTTACCGGAGGAGGTGACGGCAGATGAATGAGAGAAGAACTCTTTTGAACAAGATCAAAAAATATGATTTTACGCTGAAAGAGCTTGATCTGTACCTTGATACTCATCCCAACTGCCGCCGTGCTCTTGCGATGTTCCAGAAATACAGGGAGCTGCGCAGAAAAGCTGCAGATGAGTTTGCGAGACTGTACGGACCGATAACGCCCGAACAGGTCGCCAGTACGGAAAAATGGACATGGATCGGCGACCCCTGGCCATGGGAAAGGAGCTAATATATGTGGCAGTATGAGAAAAAAGTATCATATCCATGTTGTACATATCCCCAAGCCGGATATTTCGCCGTATCGCTTCATTCCCTGAGTATCTCGATACTTTTTAAATGACTTATGTCCTCTCCCGGACGGGCTGTCTGCATGAGCGCATAGGCGATATCTGCCGAAAGCTTCATTTCTTCGGATTTGCTGTGCTTTGGTATGCGGCATATCACCTTTGTTCCGCTGTGCCGGACCATGATAATGCCTGTAAACTCCGTTTCGTTTTCGGTTTCGCTTATAATGTCATATTCCGACATTTCCAGCATTGAGAGCTTTTTTTTACCGTTTTTTGACATTGAAACATCTCCTTTCAGGAGATTCTATGCGGTACTGCCTGTACCAATGTACTATTTCAGGTATGTATGAGGTGCTTAAAGCAGGAGTCCGTGACCGGCATATATAAATTATATGAACTGCAAAAGAATTAACATATGTATTATTTACTTTAATTAAGTTATACAAATTTTAAACGAAATGCTAAAAAATCCGAATTGTATAATCTTTTGTGACACATTGACAACGAGTAAAATAATATTTTTGTGAAAAATGACAAAAATGTTTATGGTCTCAGAATTCCCCGATTTTTCCGCTTGCTTTTTTTTCTGTCAAAGGGTATAATTAAAAAGTACAGGTTTTGGATACTTTACAATGTGTTTATTTTGATTGCGTTTATGAGCATCGGCAAAATACGGGGAAGTATTTGTCTTTGAAAAATAATCAGAAATCTCAGGCATCAAAAATATACATAGAATCGCATTTACTAAAAGAGCAGTTGGAAAGAAGTAAACTGCTGCCGTATTAACAGGCAGGATAAGGTTTAATATGACATATTATTATCATGGCTTTGTTGAAAATATCAAATAGCCGGTCGTCTGTATATTTGGTGGTAAAATGGCTGGATATGCGGGCGGCAGAGTTCTGTCTGCAGGAAAAATAACATTACCTGCTGGTGAAAATGCTCCTGTGATCAGCAGACGCTCAGACGTCGCCGGAACCGGTAGCACTTACAGCAGCGGGTGGATAGGAGAAGAGGCAGTAAATGTTTGTAAATAAAGGCAATATAAAACCATTCGGGAACAAAATTTGGCTATCATCTCCTACTATGCACGGTGACGAGCAGAAGTGGGTGAATGATGCGTTTGAAAAGAACTGGATCACAACAGCAGGAGAGAATATCAACGAGGTCGAAAGGCTCGTTGCGGAATACGCCGGAGTAAAGT
>JAEEGJ010002892.1_pt1 | contig 74457 bp, 76 predicted proteins | sample 8958761 | NCBI WGS metagenome assembly JAEEGJ01 (sample SAMN16246546, study PRJNA631951) | gut metagenome | biome: gut microbiome; feature: rumen; material: RS-attached | host: Bos | place: Iran: Karaj | collected 2018-10 | reverse complement strand
GAATGCTCGGCATTACAACAAAGTCTCAGGCAAAAGCAACTGAGAAGCTTTCATCCGGTTACAAGATTAACCGTGCAGCAGATGACGCAGCAGGATTATCAATAAGTGAGAAGATGCGTAAGCAGATCAGAGGTCTTACACAGGCTTCATCCAACGCACAGGACGGTATCTCAGCAGTACAGACTGCTGAAGGTGCTTTGACAGAAGTACACGATATGCTTCAGAGAATGAACGAGCTTGCAGTTAAAGCAGCAAACGGAACAAACTCTGAAGATGATAGAGCATACATCCAGGCTGAGGTAGATCAGCTTGTTACAGAGATTGACCGTGTATCCACAACTACAAAGTTCAACGAGACATATCTCTTAAAGGGTGACCATGGTGATGGAACAGGTACACTTTCTTTCACAACCGCAGATACAAACCTTGCTTCAAAGATTGGTGGAACAGATTTAGAGTTTGATGCAGATGGCGTAGCAACAGCTGCTATTGCTACAGTTGCTTCAACCAGTGCAAATGCATCAGTTCCTACTTATACATCGAATGCAGGTGGTACGACAACATCGACAAATTCTCGATTTGACCTTGTTTCAGCTAATACAATTGCAATTACCGCAGCAGATAACACTGTTACAACTTATAAATTATACGAAGGTGCTACAGACGAAGCTCTGAAAGCAAATGGCGTTCTTGACGCAAATGGCACTCCTGCAACAGCAACTGACAAGATTTTCACCAGCAAAGAGTCCTTCCTTAAGGCAATTAAGGCAGGTGCTAATGCCGCTGGAGCCGGTGATGTGAAAGATGTTAAGATTGATGGTACAACATTAACGATTACCGCATTCTCAGACCTTAACAAGGGCCTTGATATCAGCCTTCACGTTGGTGCTGACTCCACAAAGGATAACAAGATTGGTCTTACAATCGAGATGATGTCAGCTCGTGGCCTTGGAATCAACGGAATTAAGGTTGACGGAGCAACAGATGCAAATGCTACAGCATCAATCGACGTAATAAAAGCCGCAATCCAAAAAGTATCAGAGCAGAGATCTGCACTCGGTGCTGTTCAGAACAGACTTGAGCATACAATTGCCAACCTCGACAACATCGTTGAGAACACCCAGTCTGCTGAATCCGCTATCCGTGATACAGATATGGCTACCCAGATGGTTGCCTACTCCAACAACAACATCCTTGCTCAGGCAGGTCAGGCAATGTTGGCACAGGCTAACCAGTCCAACCAGGGAGTTATGTCACTCCTTCAGTAATGTGACAATCAGGGACAGACCCCAACTGTCACATAATACCTTCCTAAGCATTTATAGGGCGCCGGGATTAACATCCCAGGCGCCCTTATTCTGTGGTAAAATATAAACATAAAAATAGTTTAAATTGGGGGTTAAGTTTCTACAATTCTGTCCGATATATGTATCAGATGAGTTAAATAACTCGAATGCTTACAAGAAAAATTAAACGGGCAGGATGCCAATCGGCACGGAAGCCGCTTTTAAATTTAAGGAGGAAATCACATGGTAGTACAGCACAACTTAACAGCAATGAACTCAAACAGAATGCTCGGCATTACAACAAAGTCTCAGGCAAAAGCAACTGAGAAGCTTTCATCCGGTTACAAGATTAACCGTGCAGCAGATGACGCAGCAGGATTATCAATAAGTGAGAAGATGCGTAAGCAGATTAGAGGACTTACACAGGCTTCATCCAATGCACAGGATGGTATTTCAGCAGTACAGACAGCAGAAGGTGCTTTGACAGAAGTACATGATATGCTTCAGAGAATGAACGAGCTTGCAGTTAAAGCAGCAAACGGAACAAACTCCGAAGACGACAGAGCATACATCCAGGCTGAAGTTGATCAGCTCGTAACAGAGATTGACCGTGTATCCACAACCACAAAGTTCAACGAGACATATTTGTTAAAGGGCGACCATGGTGATGGGACCGGTACACTTAGCTTTACAGAAGCATCAAAAGACGTTATGGAAGTAACTGATGGAAGTGATTCCTTTGATGTTAATGGTGAAGTTGATAAAGAGGGTGACGGTAACAAAGGTCCAGGAAATTTGACTGACGCCGGAATTACAACAGATACGGCATCTACATTCAATGTGTCGACTATAACAGTTAACACCAAGGTATATACCCTTGTTACAGATTTTGTGCAGGGTGCTAATCAGACTACGACGTTAGATGATGTAGTAAATGGACTTAAGACAACTCAGACTACAAATGAAAAACGCTACTATACATCTCTTTCTGATTTAGCTGATGCTATTAAGAAAGACAATGCAGATGACCTTAAGGCTGTATCTGTAACCGCAGACGCTAACGGTAAGATGACAGCAAAGCTTACTGCTTTCTCAGACCTTAACAAGGGACTTGATATCAGCCTTCACGTTGGTGCTGATTCAACAAAGGACAACAAGATTGGTCTTACAATCGAGATGATGTCAGCTCGTGGTCTTGGAGTTAACGGAATCAGAGTTGATGGAGCTACAGATGCAAATGCTACAGCATCAATCGACGTAATAAAAGCCGCAATCCAGAAAGTATCAGAGCAGAGATCTGCACTCGGTGCTGTTCAGAACAGACTTGAGCACACAATTGCTAACCTCGACAACATCGTTGAGAACACCCAGTCTGCTGAATCTGCAATCCGTGATACAGATATGGCTACTCAGATGGTTGCTTACTCCAACAATAATATCCTTGCTCAGGCAGGTCAGGCTATGCTTGCCCAGGCTAATCAGTCTAACCAGGGCGTTCTTAGCTTACTTGGCTAATCTAACACAAGTTAGTATTCTTGCAACAAGCTACTTGTAAGAAAGCAGATACGGACTATAGGCCGATAATAAAGAGTCAGTAGAAGTGATTTAAAGGGCGTCCGGGATTAATCCCGAACGCCCTATTTTTTGCTATAGTCACTGCTTTTCAGCTAATTGAGACTTCTCAACTCATAAGCGTCATTTGAATTGTTAAATCTTTATAAAAATAATGGACATAACTTGAATTCACACATGCCATATGTTAGCATTTATACATAGGTTATTTCACGTGGCGTTCAGCCAATGACGGCAACCAAGTCTGGTTCCTGATGAAATCCCTAAGAAAAAACAAATAAAGGGAGCATCAGGAAATGCTCCCGGAATAGGAGCATTATGAAGCAATATGAAGAATTGATGTTCCGTGACGATTTTATGTTTGGAAAGGTCATGGAAGATGTAAATTTGTGCCGGAAGGTACTAGAAAGGCTGATGCAGTACGACATAGGAGAACTTGTAACTCCGATGCGCGAGCATGAGGTGAAGTTTACTCAGGACGGAAAATCAATAAGACTTGATATATACACTGAGGACGTTGAGAGTAATACGATTTATGATGCAGAAATGCAAAACCTTAACAAGAAGAGGATAGAATACTATTCTCTCCCCAAAAGATCCAGAGAATATCAGGCTATGATAGATATGGATCAGCTTTTAAAAGGAACCTCTTATCGCAAGCTTAAGGACAGCAAGGTAATTTTTATCTGTACCTTTGATCCTTTTGGAAGAGGGTTATACAAATACAGCTTTGAGGAAAACTGTATTGAAGATGAAAGCCTGAGCCTTAACGATGGTACGAGCAAGATTTTTTATAATACAACATCCGAAGCTTTGGACATACCGAATGATATTAAACTACTGTTTGAATACATAAACGACGGTAAACCAAGAGATACTCTCACAGATGAAATCGACATTGCAGTGGACATTGCAAGGAAAAATAAAGAATGGGGGTCTGCGTATATGAAATCAGTAACTATTCTTGATGATGTAAGAGAAGAAGGAAGAGAAGAGGGAAGAGAAGAGGGAAGAGAAGAGGGAAGAGAAGAAACCCTCGTGGCTTCAACGCAGAAGCTTGCACGGTTCTTAAGAGAGCATGGCAGGCTTAGTGAAGAGGAAGCTGAAGTAAAGGCAAAAGAAATCTTGAATAACTGAGGGCGTCCGGGATTAATCCCGGGCGTCTTTTTCCGCCAAGGCTGCCTTACGTGTATGTTCAACGATTTTTTGCCTTCTCCCGTAGGTTTAACCTGGACTTCGAGCGTGGACTACGTGAAAGAGATGCTAAAAGGCATGCTTTTCACGTAGGTGATGACTTGACAAATCCCGGGAACTACGTGATAAAATCAAGAAATCCAGATTATTACCCGTAGGTGAACAGAAAATAGCAGGAACGTACGGATAATTGTAAATTTAAGCTTCGGTGCAAATCCGAAAAAATCCTGATAAATCCTAAAAAATCCTTGACAAATCCCCCCTAATATCACTATAATCATTAAGAATGCGCATTAATGCGTGTTTTTGTGTTGCGCTCATCAATAGAGACGACACAGTAACAACCTATTATATAGGAAGAAACAAAAATACTAAAAAGAAAGAGGTGAAACAGAATGCCAACATTTAACCAGTTAGTTAGAAAGGGTCGTGAGACATCTGTAAAGAAGTCTACAGCTCCTGCTCTTCAGAAGGGTTACAACTCTCTTCACAAGAAGGCAACTGACACAGCATCTCCTCAGAAGAGAGGCGTGTGCACAGCTGTTAAGACAACGACTCCTAAGAAGCCTAACTCAGCTCTTAGAAAGATCGCCAGAGTACGTCTTTCCAACGGAATCGAAGTAACAAGCTACATTCCCGGTGAGGGCCACAACCTTCAGGAACACTCAGTTGTTCTTATCAGAGGCGGAAGAGTTAAAGATCTTCCCGGTACCAGATATCACATCATTCGTGGTACACTCGATACTGCAGGTGTTGCCAACAGAAAGCAGGCTCGTTCCAAGTACGGCGCTAAGAGACCTAAAGCAGGTAAGTAATCGCTGCTTGGACAAGTAGGAAACCGGATTTGTATCCGGCCACAAATTTGATTTAAGTGTTGGATTTCTGTTTTATTTGAATTAATAAAGCAATACCGCACGAACACATTCAATTTTGTGAGTACCGAAGATCTAACAATTTATCATTTAGTTAAGGAGGGAAGAAACGTGCCACGTAAAGGACATATTCAGAAAAGAGACGTATTGGCTGATCCTTTATACGACAACAAGGTAGTAACAAAGCTTATCAACAACATCATGCTTGATGGTAAGAGAGGCGTTGCTCAGAAGATCGTATACGGAGCTTTTGCCAATGTTGAAGAGAAAGCAGGAAAGCCTGCTATCGAAGTTTTCGAAGAGGCAATGAACAACATCATGCCTGTTCTCGAAGTTAAAGCAAGACGTATCGGTGGTGCTACATATCAGGTACCTATCGAAGTTCGTCCCGACAGACGTCAGGCTCTCGGTTTAAGATGGCTTACAATGTTCTCACGTAAGAGATCTGAGAAGACCATGGTTGAGAGACTTGCTAACGAAATCTTAGATGCAGCTAATAACACAGGCGCATCTGTTAAGAGAAAAGAAGATATGCACAAGATGGCTGAAGCTAATAAGGCTTTCGCTCATTACAGATTCTAGTAGGAGGAGAATATCTTGGCTGGAAGAGAATATCCATTAGAGAGAACCAGAAATATCGGTATTATGGCTCATATCGATGCAGGTAAGACTACAACGACAGAGCGTATTCTCTACTATACCGGTGTTAACTACAAGATCGGTGATACTCACGAAGGTACTGCAACCATGGACTGGATGGAGCAGGAGAAAGAGAGAGGTATTACCATCACTTCAGCAGCTACAACCTGTCACTGGACTCTGCAGGAGCAGAACAAACCCAAGAAGGGTGCTCTTGAGCACAGAATCAACATCATCGACACCCCCGGTCACGTAGACTTTACCGTAGAGGTAGAGCGTTCACTTCGTGTACTTGACGGTGCTGTCGGCGTATTCTGCGCAAAGGGCGGTGTTGAGCCTCAGTCAGAGAACGTATGGCGTCAGGCTGATACATATAACGTACCCCGTATGGCATTCATCAATAAGATGGATATCCTGGGTGCTAACTTCTATGCAGCTGTTGACCAGATTAAGACTCGTCTTGGAAAGAATGCTATCTGCATTCAGTTGCCTATCGGCAAGGAAGACGATTTCAAGGGAATTATCGATTTGTTCGAGATGAAAGCTTACATCTACAATGATGATAAGGGCGAGGACATCTCCATTGTTGATATCCCTGATGATATGAAGGATGAGGCTGAGTTATATCACACTGAGCTCGTTGAGAAAGTCTGCGAACTCGATGATGATTTAATGATGACTTATCTTGAAGGCGAGGAGCCCAGCATTGATGCTATGAAGGCTGCTCTTCGTAAAGGTACATGTGAGTGTACAGCAGTTCCCGTATGCTGCGGTACTGCATACAGAAATAAAGGTGTTCAGAAGCTTCTTGATGCTGTTATCGAGTACATGCCTTCACCTGTAGACATCCCTGCTATCAAGGGTACAGATATGGAAGGTAACGAGATCGAGAGACATTCATCTGATGATGAGCCTTTCGCAGCTCTTGCATTCAAGATTATGACTGACCCCTTCGTAGGAAAGCTTGCTTACTTCCGTGTTTACTCCGGAACAATGAACTCAGGTTCCTACGTATACAACTCCACAAAGGATAAGAAGGAGCGTGTAGGTCGTATCCTTCAGATGCACGCTAACAAGAGAGCTGAGCTTGATAAGGTTTACTCCGGCGATATCGCTGCTGCAGTAGGATTCAAGTTCACATCTACAGGTGATACAATCTGTGATGAGCAGCATCCCGTAATCCTTGAGTCTATGGAGTTCCCTGAACCCGTTATCGAGCTCGCTATCGAGCCCAAGACTAAGGCAGGTCAGGATAAGATGGGTGAAGCTCTTGCTAAACTTGCAGAGGAAGATCCCACATTCCGTGCACACACCAACACTGAGACAGGTCAGACAATCATCGCAGGTATGGGTGAGCTTCACCTTGAGATCATTGTTGACAGACTTCTTAGAGAGTTCAAGGTTGAGGCTAACGTAGGTGCTCCTCAGGTTGCATACAAGGAAGCTATCACAAAGGCTGTAGACATCGACTCCAAGTATGCTAAGCAGTCCGGTGGTCGTGGTCAGTACGGTCATTGTAAAGTTAAATTCGAGCCCATGGACGTTAACGGCGAAGAGACATTCAAGTTCGAGTCCACCGTTGTCGGCGGTGCTATTCCCAAGGAATACATTCCTGCTGTCGGCGAAGGTATCGAGGAGGCTACTAAAGCCGGTATCCTTGGCGGATTCCCTGTTGTTGGTGTTTACGCTAACGTTTATGACGGATCTTACCATGAGGTCGACTCCTCCGAGATGGCATTCCACATTGCCGGTTCCCTTGCATTCAAGGAAGCTATGCAGAAGGGTGCACCTGTTCTCATGGAGCCTATCATGAAGGTAGAAGTAACCATGCCCGAGGAATACATGGGCGACGTTATCGGTGATATCACCGCTCGTCGTGGAAGCATCGATGGTATGGATGATATCGGCGGCGGAAAGATTGTTCGTGCTTTCGTTCCCCTTGCTGAGATGTTCGGTTATTCAACAGACCTTCGTTCAAGAACTCAGGGACGTGGTAACTACTCAATGTTCTTCGAGAGATATGAGCAGGTACCTAAGAACGTTCAGGAGAAGGTTCTTTCTGATAAGAAGGCTTGATTACTGAAATAATGCTTGAAAAACGGGCAATTATTTAATATAATCATTTATAACCGAGTGAAAATTTTTAAATTGAAATTTTTTCATAAAACCTAGGAGGATTATTTAAAATGGCAAAAGCTAAGTTTGAAAGATCTAAAGCCCATTGTAACATTGGTACCATCGGCCACGTTGACCATGGTAAAACAACTCTTACAGCAGCTATCACAAAGGTTCTTGCTGAGAGAGTTCCCGGTAATGAGAAAGTAGATTTCGAGAATATCGATAAAGCTCCCGAAGAGAGAGAGCGTGGTATCACAATTTCTACAGCACACGTTGAGTACCAGACAGAGAAGAGACACTATGCACACGTTGACTGCCCCGGCCATGCTGACTACGTTAAGAACATGATCACCGGTGCTGCACAGATGGATGGTGCTATCCTCGTTGTTGCTGCTACTGACGGTGTTATGGCTCAGACAAAAGAGCACATCCTTCTTTCTCGTCAGGTAGGTGTTCCTTACATCGTTGTATTCATGAACAAGTGTGATATGGTTGACGATGAAGAGCTCCTTGACCTCGTAGAGATGGAGATCACAGAGCAGCTTGAGGAGTATGACTTCACAGGTTGTCCTATCATCAGAGGTTCAGCTCTTAAGGCTCTTGAGGATCCCAACGGTGAGTGGGGCGACAAGATCATGGAACTCATGAACACTGTTGATACATATATCCCCGATCCTGTACGTGCTACAGATCAGCCTTTCCTTATGCCTGTTGAGGACGTATTCACAATCACAGGTCGTGGTACTGTTGCAACCGGTAGAGTTGAGCGTGGTACAATCAAGCTCAACGAGGAAGTTGAAATCGTTGGTATCAAGGAAGAGATCAAGAAGACAGTTGTTACCGGTATCGAGATGTTCAGAAAGCTTCTTGATTACGGTGAAGCTGGTGATAACATTGGTGCACTTCTTCGTGGTATCGCTAGAACTGAGATCGAAAGAGGTCAGGTTCTTGTTAAGCCCGGTTCAGTAAAGTGCCACACAAAGTTCACAGCTCAGGTTTACGTTCTTACTAAGGACGAGGGTGGACGTCACACACCTTTCTTCAACAACTATCGTCCTCAGTTCTACTTCAGAACAACTGACGTTACAGGTGTATGTAACCTTCCCGCTGGCACAGAGATGTGCATGCCTGGTGATAACGTAGAGATGACAATCGAGCTCATCCATCCTATCGCTATGGAGCAGGGTCTTACATTCGCTATCCGTGAGGGTGGTAGAACAGTAGGTTCAGGAAGAGTTGCTACTATTATTGAATAATTTAGAGCGAACAGCCCAACCCAATATGTAATTAAACTCCCGAGGAACACCTCGGGAGTTTTTTTATAATTTCTTTATAATCCCTTTGCGATTATTTTAGGTTCCCCCCGTATACTACCAAGTAGAAACGGAGGGAATTTAAATTTTATGAAAGACTTTTTATTAGAGACAAATGTACTTACCAAAAAGTACGGGGGAAAAGCAGTAGTTGATCATGTAAACCTTCACATTAAGAAGGGTGAGATATATGGACTGATTGGTCCCAACGGAGCCGGCAAAACTACAATTATGAAAATGATAGCAGGCTTTGCAAGCCCCACAGAAGGAGAGATCAAACTTTTCTCCGATAAGGACAGGGAAAGAAGAATCGGCGCTTTAATTGAGGCTCCCGGAGTCATCGGAAACTTAAACGCTTTCGATAACATGAAGCTTAAAGCTTTGGCCATGGGCGTATACGACAAGCAGTCGATTCTTGACATTCTTAACATCGTAGGCCTTGAGAATGACAAGAGGAAAAAAACCAAGAACTACTCACTTGGAATGAAACAGAGACTTGGAATTGGTCTTGCACTTATAGGTCATCCGGATTTCCTTATCCTTGATGAGCCCATAAACGGACTTGATCCTCAGGGAATTACCGAAGTCAGAGAACTGATTATAAAGCTCAGTACGGAACGTGGCATGACAATCATGATTTCAAGCCACATTTTGGAGGAGTTAAGCAAGGTTGCCAATGTATTCGGTATCATAAACCACGGCAAGCTGATTAAGGAACTCACCGAAGAGAAGCTTAAGGCCGAATGCGAGGAAAAGATAGAAATAATCACGGAAAACACCGACCTTGCATCCTCAATTCTTGAAGAGAATGATATTAAGGACTTCGAGGTTGTTGAGGCCGACAAGATTCATCTTTGCGGCAACCGGTCCAAGGTGCCTGCCATAAACAGAATGCTTGTACAGCACGGCGTGGACATTAACGGTATCCACGTAATCGGTTCTTCACTGGAGAACTACTATCTTTCTTGCATTGGGAACGGAGGAAATTAGAAATGCTTAATCTAATCAGAATGAATTTATATAGATTTTTCAGGGAAAAAGGATATATCGCCTTCATCATCACACTGCTCTGTGCCACACTTATTTCAGCTATTGCCATAGAAATCACAGCAGAGTCAGGTATTGAAATAGTGGAGTCGGTGGATGAGAATGGTCAAAAGGTATATAACATGGAAGTGGGTGATGAAAACGCTGATATTATGCTTAGCGCATCGGCAAAAGAGAACACTTCCATGGCAGAACTTTTCGTGGAGACACTGGGAAGCGGTGTCATCATAATGATTTCAGGTATCTTCGCTATTATATACAGTGATACAGAGAGAAGATACGGATTTGTAAAGAACCTTACTGTAAGAAAAAAGGAGAGAGTTGCGGTTTTTGCAGCAAAAGCAGTACCTGTATTCGTGTTCAACTGCTATACCATGGTGGCTGTACTCGGAGGAATATACCTGGGAAGCTGCTTTACCTACCCTATTCCTTTCGGAAACGTAAGCCGGTTCTTCTCATACTCTGTGGTTCAGCTCTTTGTAGCGACAGCCTTTGGAATCTTCTCCCTGGCCCTTTATGAACTTATCAGAAAAGAGGTTGTGGCTGTAATCATCGTAATCTTTACATCTTTAGGTCTGGTTTCAAAGATTGTACAGCTTTTGGAGATGGGTCTTGTCAAGGTTGGCATCTGCACAGAAGCATTCGTTGAAAAATATGAGATTACCCGGCACTTATTAGCAAACAGGTCAGCCATGATTAATCTTAATGATGTTTCAGCAGGAAAACCCTGTGCGCTCATCATTGCAGCCATTGGCATCGTGGTATATCTTGCAGCAGGAATGATTTTGTATCGCAAAAAAGATGTAGTATAATTATCACATGACTAATATAATTATCCTGGCTTTGGCCGGACTTTGTCTGGTATTGATTTTCACAATTGTAATGTACAGGCGACAGATTAACTCAATCTGTCGCCAGCTTCGCGTTCACAGGAGTGAAGAGTCGGGAACCGATATCTGGCTTGATTATATTCAGGGGCCCTTTGGCAAGCTTCAAAGGGAACTGAATGAATTCATAAGGGAGAAAAGGCAGGAGAAAGCGGCCTACACCGCCAAGGAAAACGCATGGAAACAGATGATTGCCAATGTCTCCCATGATATAAGAACTCCCATAACCTCCATATCGGGATACTTCCAGCTTCTCAATGAAACCGAGGATTCTGAGAAGAGGGCAGAGTATGTACGAATCATCAGGGGAAGACTTGACGAATTCACCACCATGCTTGAGGAATTCTTTGTTTACTCCGCATCAACAAGCGACGACCGTAAGCCTTCCATAGAAAGCTGCAACATCTCAAGGTGCGTAACCGAGTCTCTGTTTCTTTATTACGATGACATTGAAAAGAAGCTTGGCTCCGTAAAGCTGGATTTCCCGGAAAAAGACGTAATCGCCTATGCGGAAGAGGCCACCTTAAAGCGAGTATTTCAGAATATCATTAAGAATGCACTTACCCACGGAAGCGGTGATTTCAGGGTGAGATTGGCAGCTTTTCCAGAGAAGGTAACAATCATATTTGAGAATAAGACGGAGGAAAAGCTTCCGGAGAATCCTAACATTGTATTTGAGAGAACCTACAGAGCTGACCCCGCAAGAAGTACCAAGGGTACAGGCCTTGGCCTTTGTATTGCCAAGGAGTTTACGGAGAAGATGGGGGGCAGCATAAATGCCCTATGCATTGGGGACGATACATTCAGAATCACAATTGTACTTAAAGCATCAAAGATATAGAGAGGGAAAATAAAAAATGGCTAAGGGAAATATACTTTTAATCGAAGACAATGATGAGATTAACAGTCTTTTACAGGAAATTCTTGGGGGCGCAGGCTATCAGGTGAAGGCAGCATACTCAGGTCCTGAGGGTTTCCTTTACTTCGGACAGGAGGACTATGACTTAATCCTTTTGGATTTAATGCTTCCCGGAATGCCCGGGGAACAGATTCTTGCCAAAATAAGGGAGAAGTCCAATGTGCCTGTCATCGTTATTTCTGCCAAAACCGATATAGACGGCAAGGTTAACCTTCTTGGAAACGGCGCCGACGACTATATCACAAAGCCCTTTGATGTAAGGGAGGTTCTGGCAAGAATCGAGCTGCAGCTTAAGAAGAGCTCAGGCGGAAGCGTTGCCAAGGCGGATGATGAGGTCCTTGTATTTGAGGACTTGAAGTTTGATCCTTCAAACAAAACCCTTTATGCGGGAGACACTCCCATATCTCTCACCAAACATGAGTACAATCTTATCGGACTTCTTATTAAATATCCCGAGAAGATTTATTCAAAGCAGGAGCTTTTCGAGCTTGCCTGGGATGAGTACTATATCGGTGAGGACAAGACCATAAACGTCCACATCAGCAATATCAGAAAGAAACTTTTCGAGGCCACAGGCAAGGAATATATTGATACTGTCTGGGGAATCGGAGTCAGACTTAAGAAACAGTAGTAATACTGTATCCTATGCCCAAGTTGTGCTATAATGGGAAACATGGAAATTCGGATAGACGATCTAAACATCAATTACAAAATAACGGGTGAAGGTGAGAAGACCTTCGTTATCCTTCAGGGCTGGGGAACGGACTGTAACATTTATGATTCCGTAGCCCGCACTGTACTTGGAATGGAAGGCTCACCCTACAAGGTGGTTCAGTTTGATTTCCCCGGCTTCGGTGGAAGCGACGAGCCTAAGGCACCCTGGGATGTGGACGGCTATACGGATTTTTTTGTTGCCTTCATGAAGGCTATTAATGTTAAAAACGCAGTCCTCTACGGTCACTCCTTTGGAGGCAGGGTTATCATCAAACTTTTCGGAAGAGATAATTTGCCCTTCGAAATAGAAAGAGTTATCCTAAACGATGCTGCGGGAATTATGCCCAAGCGCTCCCCCAAGCAGTTAAGAAAGATAAGAAGATATAAGATTCTAAAGACTATCCTTCTTTCCAAACCCATACATGCTCTTTTCCCGGATATGATTGATTACTGGAAGGGGCAGCAGGGCTCAGCGGATTACCGCGCCGCTTCACCCATGATGAAGCAGGTCCTTGTGAAGGCCGTTAACGAGGATCTGACAGAAGGACTTTCAAAGATTAACAAGGATACCCTTTTAATCTGGGGAGACAAGGATACCGCAACTCCCATAGGGGATGCCCATATTATGGAGGAGAAGATTCCGGGTGCCGGCCTTGCAGTAATCGAGGGCACCGGACATTACAGCTTCCTTGAGAACGCGCCCCTTTTTAATTCGATACTGACTACATACCTTAAGAATTGCTGATAAGATGAATTCAATCGTAAACATACTATTAATTATATATGCCGTGTTCTTTGTGCTGGTGGCCCTTACAGCCATGTATCTGGGATTCAGATACAACCTTCACATGTTCCAGCTTAACGGTTACAAGAACCTTGAGCACATTAAACGCATGGCCCCGGGAATCGGGAGACAGTGGCTTTTGCTTCTGATGCTTCCCCTTGGAGCCCTTCGCGTTTTCATGTTTGTCCCGGGACTTGAGATAGTTATTCTCATTTTCCTTGGGCTGACGGTAATGCAGTACAACTTCTGGCGTAAGCACAATACGAAGAAGAAGCTGGTTTTCACAGCAAGAGTAAAGAGGCTGGTGGTGGTTAACGCGGTATTAACCGCAGCACTGATTGCACTGCCCTGCATCTTTGTGGATTTTCAGTTTCTCTATCCGATGCTCATACTTTTCACAGGGCTTCAGATTATAATGCCCGTGATTACCAATATTGTAAACAAGCCTATGGAGTGGTGCGTGAACCGCTATTACATTAACGACGCCAAACGCCGCCTTAAATCCGTGCCGAACTTAAAGGTCATCGGAATCACAGGAAGCTTTGGCAAAACCAGCGTAAAGTTCTACTTACAGACCCTCCTTAAGGATTACTTCAATGTTTTGGTTACTCCCGAGAGTTATAACACTCCCATGGGAATTGTCAAAACCATCCGCTCCTCCCTTAAACCAACCCACGAGATATTCGTATGTGAGATGGGTGCAAGACATGTGGGGGATATTAAGGAAGATACGGACATTGTTAAGCCGGACCACGCAATTATTACATCCATAGGTCCTCAGCATCTGGAGACCTTCTACACAATTGAGAACATAATGAAGACCAAGTTCGAGCTGGCAGATGCCCTGCCTTCTGACGGACTTCTCTTCTTAAACGGTGATAACGAATATATCCGGAAGCAGTCAGAAGGGTACAAAAACAGAATCTTCTACTGTTCGAATCCTGAAGAACTGGCAAAATGCTCTGAACCCGGCGGCTATTATGCGTCGGATATAAAGGTTTCTTCCATGGGAAGTGAATTTACGGTTCATGCCCCTAACGGAGAATCGGAGAGATTTACCACAAGACTTCTTGGTTCTCAGAACGTGGTTAATATTGTGGGCGCCATTGCCTGCGCCAACACGCTGGGAATTGAGCTTAAGAAATTAATAGTTCCCGTAAGGCGAATTCAAAGCGTTGAGCATCGAATGCAGATAAAGGAAAACGGCAACGTCTCCATTATCGATGATGCCTACAACTCCAACCCCGTTGGCTCAAAGATGGCGGTGGAGACCTTAAGAGATTTTGACGGATTAAGAATTCTTGTAACTCCCGGTATGGTAGAATTGGGAGATAAGGAGAAGGAATATAACTTTAAGTTTGGCACCTACGCCGCGGCATGCTGCGACTATATCTTCTTAATAGGAAGGGAGCACTCGGCACCCATAAGGGAAGGCGTCCTTTCTGAGGGATTCCCGGAGGATAAGTGCATTACCTTTGACAAGCTTGAGGAAGCAATGAAAATGGCGTACTCCATTAAGGACTCTCGCCGTAAATATATATTATTGGAGAATGATTTACCCGATAATTATCGATAAGGATGGTAAGGAATATGAAAACCAGAGTAGCAGTTTTATTTGGTGGTAAGAGTGTAGAGCATGAGGTATCAGTTATCTCTGCAATACAGGCAATAATGAGCATGGACACCGAGAAGTATGATATCATTCCCGTTTACATGACCAAGGCTAACGACATGTATGTGGGAGAGGGCATCGGAGATATCAAAAGATATAAGGATATCCCCGGACTTCTCGCTTCATCCGAACTTGTAAACATGATCAGAGAGGATGGAAGATTTTACCTTGCATCCATGAAGAAGAAAGCCTTCAAGAAGGAAACAAAGATTGAGTTTGATATCGTCTTCCCCATTGTTCACGGAACCAATGTTGAAGACGGAACTCTTCAGGGCTTTATTAAGACCATAGGTGCACCCTTCGTGGGCTGCGACGTAACCGCATCAGCCATCGGAATGGATAAGTACGCGCAGAAACTTGTGTTAAAAGAGAACGAAGTTCCCATTCTCGACAGCCTCATCTTCACTTTGAAGGATTATGAGGATATTAACGCAATTATTGAAAGAAGCGAGCAGCGCATGGGTTATCCCGTGATTGTAAAACCCGTCAATCTCGGCTCCTCTGTAGGTATCGGTGTGGCTAAGTCGAGAGAAGAGCTGATAAAGAAGATCGATGACGCTTTTTCCTACTCAAGAAGAATCATCATAGAGCACGCTATTACATATTTAAGAGAGATTAACTGTTCGGTTCTCGGTGATGAGAACGAGGCCGAGGCTTCCGAGTGCGAAGAGCCTATGCACAGTGAGGATATCCTCTCTTACGAGGATAAATATGTAAGTAACGCCAAAGGCGGCAAGTCCTCCGGTATGGCAAGCGTGGCACGTAAGGTTCCCGCTGAGATTCCTTCTGAACTTCGTGAGCAGATCAGAAGTCTTGCGGTTAAGTCCTTTAAGACCTTGGGCTGTAACGGTGTTGCACGAATTGACTTCATGCTTGATGAGGACAACGGCCACATTTACTTTAATGAGATTAATACGATTCCCGGTTCTCTGGCATTCTATCTTTGGGAGCCTGTGGGTGTGCCCTACAAGGAACTTCTCAACAGAATGATTGAGCTGGGACTTAAGAGAGCAAGGGAAGAAAGCAACATTACCTACGCTTTCGACACCAACATCCTCAACATGGATGTTCTGGGCGGGTCCAAGGGATCCAAGATTTAACAAAGATATAGGGGTTTGGAGAGTATGGTAAAAATAATTTGCGACAGTACCGGAGATTTATCGCCGGAACTTCAGAAGAGATTCGACATTGCGGTGCTTCCTTTATACATTATTCTTGATGAGGAAGAATACCGTGACGGAATTGATATTACGGATAAGGAAATCTTTGAGTGGTCAGATAAGCACAAGACCACGCCCAAGACTTCAGCAGTGTCCATGGAGGATACCCTTAATCTGCTTCGCCCCATTGTGGAAGCGGGGGATGAGGCTGTGGTATTCACAATATCCGCATCAATGTCCACTACAAACAACGTTATTAAGATGGCGGCAGCAGAGCTGGGAGCTGAGGATAAGGTGTTTGCAGTTGATTCCGCAAATCTTTCGACAGGTGTGGGAATCCTTGCCATAGAAGGGGCCAGGATGGCTAAAGCCGGTGCAAAAGGCTCGGAGATTGCAGCAAGAATGGAAGAGCTAAAGCCCCATGTGAGAGCATCCTTTGTGGTAGACACATTAACTTATCTTCACAGAGGAGGAAGATGTTCATCTGTGGCAGCTTTGGCAGGAAGCGCATTAAAACTTCACCCCAGGATTGTGGTTTCTGAGGGAGCCATGCACGCGGATAAGAAGTACAGAGGCAGAATGGATTCGGTCATCATGAACTATGTTCGTGATTTGGAGGCGGATTTTCTTAAGGCAAAACCTGACTTTGCTCTAGTAACCCATTCACCCTGCGATGATGAGATAGTTGGAAAGGTAATGGACTATCTTAAGGGCCTTAATCATTTCACAGAAATAATAGATGCCCACGCCGGTGGCGTAATCTGCAGCCACTGCGGCCCGGGCACTTTAGGCGTAATATTTATGATGCAGGAGTAGGCGAGACTATTTCATCCACCTTCCGCTGGCTCCACAGGGCAGTACAAGCCCGGTTTCAGTAACGGGGAGACCGATTTCGCTTGACTCAACCTTGCCCCCAAACTTAGGTACAAGAACCTTTGAGAGCATATAGGTAAGTACTGCGGGCTGAAGTCCCGTGGTATATGAATTGATTAAGAAGAATGCGGAGTCCTTGTTAAGGAGCTCGCTTGCCAGCTCAATAAAGGGATATACGCTTTCTTCGATTTTCCAGATTTCACCTTTGGGTCCCCTTCCGTAGGAAGGCGGATCCATTATTATTCCGTCGTATTTGTTGCCGCGGCGGATTTCTCTTTCAACAAACTTCTGACAGTCATCCACAAGCCATCTGATGGGAGCATCTGAAAGGCCGCTTTCAACGGCATTCTCCTTAGCCCACATAACCATGCCCTTGGAAGCATCAACGTGGGTAACGGCTGCACCGGCCTTTGCGGCTGCTAAGGTTGCACCGCCTGTATAAGCAAATAAGTTAAGGACCTTCAGCTGACGCTCAGGGTTCTTTTTTGATTCCTCCTTTATAATAGAAGAAAACCAATCCCAGTTAACGGCCTGCTCAGGGAACAAACCCGTGTGTTTAAAGGAAAAAGGCTTAAGACGGAAGGTCAATTCACGATAGCTTATTTTCCACTCCTCGGGGAGATCAAAGAACTCCCACTCACCGCCGCCCTTGGCGGAGCGATGGTAGTGGCCGTTTTTCTTTTTCCAGCCGGGATTCTTATGTTCGCTCTTCCAGATAACCTGGGGGTCCGGTCTTACAAGAAGATACTTGCCCCAACGCTCCAGTTTCTCACCGTCTCCGGTGTCTATTACTTCATAATCTTTCCAATTATCTGCAATCCACATAATAACCTCTTTTGTATTTATTTGGCATCTTGAACAAGAAAAGACAAAAAAGACGCCAAGAAAAGTCAAAAAATAACAAAATCAACAATTCTTTCCACAGCCATATTTTTTTACAATGGGATTAAAGAGAGAGATAGGAGGAGCTTGTATGTCTACGGCTGCTGTTAATGTCAAAACGGATTTGGCCAAAAAGAAATCCGCAAGACGTAAGAAAACCTTCATGCTGACCACCATGGTTCTCCCTGGTGCGATATGGCTGTTGCTATTAAGATACCTTCCAATGTTCGGTATCATTTTAGCATTTAAGGATTATAAAGTATACCCCAAAAACCCCACATTGTTGCAAAACATTCTTCACAGTAAGTGGGTGGGCTTCGCAAAGTTCAAATTTATTGTTGCTTCCGGTAATGCCTGGATAATGATTCGAAACACCATTGGGTACAACCTGATTTTCATTGTTTTGGGATTATTTTTCGGAGTGGCATTCGCAATAATGCTTAACGAGGTAACAAGCAAGTTCGTAGCAAAGACTTACCAGACATTGATGTTTTTCCCTTACTTCATGTCATGGGTAGTAGCAAGTTACTTCCTTTATGCATTCCTTGCTCCCACAAACGGACTTATCCCTAACATGCAGAAGGCAAAGGGCGTTCCGGCGGACCAGATAATAGACTGGTACAACTACAAGAAGCCATGGCCCTTCATCCTCATCGGAGCCAGAATGTGGAAGGGAATCGGTTACGGATGTGTCCTTTATTTATCGGCCATCACAGGAATCGACTCCAGCCTCTACGAAGCGGCTTCCATCGATGGAGCAAGCAAATGGCAGCAAATTAAATACGTTACATTACCTCACTTGAAGACAATGATCGTAATCCTGATCATCATGGACGTAGGTAAGATCTTCAATGCAGACTTCGGTTTGTTCTACAACATTCCCATGGCATCAGGTCTTCTTACATCGGTTACACAGGTTATTGATACATATGTATATTCAGCCCTGATGTCAACCAACGACCTGAGTATGTCGGCGGCGGCAGGCCTGACCCAGAATGTATTGGGATTCGTTTGTATCATGCTGGCGAATACCATAACCAAGAAGATAGACGAAGACAGCTCGCTGTTCTAGGAGGTAATTTAGATGAGTGAAACAACGGTTTCCCTTAAAAGAAGGAAACGCCGCATAAATGCTGTAAGTGTTCCGGCTGAAGCGGTAATTCATATAATAATGATTCTCTTCTGTCTGTTTTGTATAATCCCATTTGTTTTCGTGGTGATTATCTCCTTCACATCAGAAGAGAGTATAAGACAGATTGGATATTCTTTCATACCGAATGAATGGAGCGTGGAGGGATATCAATACGTAATGAAGATGGGAGCTCAGCTTTGGAGATCATATTTTAACAGCTTCTTCATTACAGTTGTGGGTACCATCTGCTCAGTGCTTATGTGTGTTCTTTATTCATATGCACTCTTCAGACCGGATTTCAAGTACAGAAACTTCTTCATGTTCATAAGCTTCTTTACAATGATGTTCGGTGGCGGCCTTGCTCCCACATACGCAGTAAGTAAGCAGTTACTGGGACTTCATGATAACTACGCAGCATTGATAGTGCCTCTGTTGTTCAGTCCCTTTAACATAGTAATCATGAGAACCTTCTTCCAGAGTTCGGTACCTACGGAACTCATAGAGTCGGCGGCTATAGACGGATCCGGTGAGTACAACACCTTGTTTAAGATTGTTGTTCCTATTGCAAAACCCGGTATCGCTACAATAGCTCTTTTCAATGCACTTGCTTACTGGAACGACTGGTTCACAGCAATGATTTACGTTCGTGACGCAAAGGAGTACATTCCTCTGCAGTATCTTCTCATCAAGATGCAAAGAGATGTACAGTTCCTGTCACAAAACTCCGCATCCCTGGGAGCTGAAGCAGTTAAGGCAGCAGTTAACCTTCCTGCCCAGTCCCTTAAGATGGTTCTTGTAGTAATGATTGTTGTACCTATTACCTTTGCATATCCCTTCTTCCAGAGATACATCATCTCCGGTCTGACAGTAGGATCAATCAAGGGTTAGTAACCAATTAACGGTAAGAACGCCCGCTTTGGGGGGTGCTTACATACACACACACTTCATAAGGAGGATTTACTATGAAAAAGAAAGCTCTTGCACTTGTGCTTTCAGTTGCAATGATGGCTACAATGCTTTCAGCCTGCGGCGGAAACAGCGGTACAAGCAGTACAGACACAAGCTCCACAACAGAATCTTCATCTACAGAGACAGCTTCATCCACAGATACAGCTGCTCCCGCTGAAGATGAGTTGGCAGAGCACGTTACAATCAAGTGGTATCTCGAAGGCTCTAACGTAAGTGATGACACAGAAGTTATGGCAGCAGTTAACGAGTACCTTGGTGAGAAACTTAACATGACCCTTGAACCCATCTGGGGTACATGGGGTGACTTCGATGAGGGTGCTTCACTTTCATTACAGTCAGGCGATGATGTAGATATCTACTTCACATGTTCATGGACAACAAATGAGTATTCACAGTACGCTAAGGACGGTTACTATGTACGTCTTGACGATCCTGAGAATAACCTTCTTGAGAAATACGCTCCCGACCTTCTTGGTTTAATCCCTGATGTATTGGTTGACGGTGCTAACGTTGAAGGCGCTTCAGGATTTGGTGTATACGCAGTTCCCGGTTACAAGGATATTGCTAACCAGTACTGCTGGGACGTAAACGTAACTCTTCTTGAGAAATACGGTTACACAATTGATGATGTTAAGAACAGATCTTTCGACCAGTTCGGTGAACTCTTTGAGACAGTTAAGCAGGGCGAAGGCGCTAACTTCTTCCCTCTTCTTCCTGAGTCAAGCGTTATCGAGCGTTGTGTAAACAGAGTAGCAGCTATTGACGACAATGGTCTTCTTTCCTACTACTTCAACCCTGAGAACCCTTCAGAGCCTCTTTCCAAGTACGGCAACGTTCTTCAGAACAAGTTCGCTACTGACGAGTTCAGAACATTTGCAGAGCAGATGAGCAAGTACTATGCAGCAGGTTATGTTGATCCTGAGTGTGCTAACTCTCAGACTTCACAGGAAACACGTACAGCTCACCAGCTTGAAGGCTCATACTTAATCGGTGTTCAGTCTTATGCATACGGCTACGAAGCACAGGCTTCCCAGGAGCGTGGAATTGAAGTTCAGTTCGTTCCCTGCGAAGATCCTTACATTGATACAGTATCATCCCGTGGTGCTATGATGGCTATCTCAACAGCATCCAAGAACCCTGAGAGAGCAATGATGTTCCTTAACCTTTTGAATACTGATCCTTATCTTATGACATTACTTGAGTATGGTGTAGAAGGGGTTCATTATACACTTAACGATGACGGATGCGTAGTATTCACAGACAAGAGAGCAGATTACACTCCTTGGAGAAACGGTATGGGTAACATTACAATTCTTCCTCCTCAGGAAGGTGAAGGTGTTGGCTACGTTGAGAGATTCAAAGAGTACTATGGTGCTTCACACATGCTTCCTACAACAGGATTTACCTTTGATACAGATCCTGTAGAGACAGAGGTTGCAGCTTGTAAGTCAATTGTTGAAGAGTACTCAACAGCTCTTTACATGGGTTCAGCTAAAGACGGAATGCTTGACGAGATGTTAGAGAGACTTGACGGAGCAGGAATGCAGAAGATCGTTGATGAAGCTAACAGACAGCTCGACGAGTTCTTCAAGAGCAAATAATTAGGTTTACAAGTTCTATACTACTCCTTTTGGATTCGGGCGGTCCCCCACGACCGCCCGAATCTCTATATCATAAGATGATGAGGTATTTAAATGATAGCCAGAAAAATAAGAGAAGAAGAGTTTAAGAGAGTTGATGAACTGTTTTCAGTGTCATTTGAAAGCAAATATGACAATGACAAGACTCCCAAGGAAGTAATCGAGGAGGTTAAGGCTAATCCGGACAGCAGGGAAGCCATCTTCTGGCAGGAAAGATATGCTGCCTTTGAGGATGACGATAAGACTATGATGAGTTCCTTCATTATTAGTCCTATGATTGGTAACTTCGATGGCAATGAAGTTGCCGTAGACGGTGTAGGCGGAGTGGCAACCCTTCCTCAGTACAGAAGAAGAGGCGGAATCAGAGAGTGCATGAAGGTGTTTTTGAAAGACAGCTTCAAGGCAGGTCATGAGTTCTCTTATCTTTATCCTTTCTCAACTGCATATTACAGGAAGTTTGGATATGAACTTGGGGTGGAAGCTTATGTATATAAGATTAACCTTTCCTTTATTCCAAACTTTGATGTAAAGGGGCACTGTGTACTTTGCGAGCCATCAGACAATCACCTTGATGATATTAAGGCTCTTCATTCCGTGTGGGAAAAGAAGTACAACATGATGATAATAAACCGTGACTATGAGTACGGCTTTATTACAGAGTCATCCCCCTTTAAAGATCTTGTTTATACCTATATATATAGGGATGAAGCCGGAACACCAAAGGGATATATGAGATTTAACATAGATTCCGACAGAGTATTAAACTGCCAGAGAATAATCTGTGCCGATGTGGAAGGCTTTAAAGGACTGATGAATCTTGCCAAAAGCTTTGCCAGCGACCATCCGGCAATCAGATTCGTCCTTCCGGATGATTGGTATATAAGAGACTTCTTCCCGGAGTGGTCTTTGGGAGCCGGAGAAGCTTCTGTGGCACTTCGCGGAATGGGAAGAGTGGTGTGCGTTAAGAAGGTTCTTGAGATGGCAAGGTATAAAGGGGACGGAGAAATTCGAATCAAGGTTTCGGATAATATAATAGAAGAAAACAACCGAATCTTTAAGGTTACCTTTAAAGACGGAAAGGCAGTTAATGTATCTGCTGATGCTTTGGACTATGATATTGCCATGTCCATATCTGACTTCTCCCGCCTTATTACAGGCTGCCTTGAGACTGACAGGATTGACTTCCTTGAGAAAGTTGATGTAAAATGTGACAAATCGCTTCTTGCAAAGGTATTCTACAAGAAGCCTTTGATGATTATGGAGTATTTCTAGATTGTACTAAAAAAAATACAATCTTTTTTGCAAAATCTTTAAAAAAGACTTGCAAGGCCCAAAACTATGGGTTATACTATCTTTTGCTGTGACATGATAGCTATGAAGCGCGAGGTTGCGGCCTATATATGGCCGGTTTTCCGTGGAGCGAATGTCAAGTTAGGAAACTGACGACAGGTCACTGTACCAAAGAAATGTCTACAAAACAGTAGAAACGACGTGTGAAAATCCTTTGAAAACAGGATGAAATCCGGGATTTCGGAATGTGAATAAATAGGACACACACGGGAGAGTGTACAGTCACCGCTTGTCGTACTAAGTAACAAAAGTGCGAAAAGGAGGCGACTTTTTTTATGGCAACTCAGGTAATGAGAATCACATTAAAGGCGTATGATCATCAGTTAGTTGATGCATCTGCAAAGAAAATCATCGAGACTGTAAAGAAGAACGGATCACAGGTAAGCGGTCCCGTACCCCTTCCTACTAAGAAGGAAGTAGTTACAATTCTTCGTGCTGTACACAAGTACAAAGACAGCCGTGAGCAGTTCGAGCAGAGAACTCACAAGAGACTCATCGATATCATCACACCTACACCCAAGACAGTTGAAGCATTACAGCGTCTTGAGATGCCTGCCGGTGTTAACATCGACATCAAGATGAAGAACAAATAATTCTTCATATTAATAAGAAACAATGTAAACAAACCTCTACGTACAGATGAACACCCCGGATGTGTTCCGCTATGTAGAAATCAAGGAGGTAAAAAATGAAAAAAGCGATTTTGGCAACAAAAGTCGGAATGACACAGATCTTCAATGAAGACGGAACATTAATTCCTGTAACTGTTCTTTCTGCTGGTCCTTGTGTTGTAACACAGATTAAGACAGAAGAGAACGACGGATACAAAGCAGTTCAGGTTGGATTTGTTGATAAGAAGGAAATGTACGCTGACGGCGGCAAGGAGCTTGTTCACAGACATGGCGTTAACAAGGCTGAGATGGGACACTTCAAGAAAGCCGGCGTAACAGGTAAGAGATTCGTTAGAGAATTCAAGTTCGAGAATACTGAAGATTACAATTTAGGCGACGAGATCAAAGCTGATATCTTTGCTGCAGGAGATAAGGTTGATGCAACTGCTATTTCCAAAGGTAAAGGATACCAGGGCGCTATTAAGAGATTCGGACAGCACAGAGGACCCATGGCTCACGGTTCCAAGTTCCATCGTCATCAGGGTTCAAACGGTGCATGTTCATCTCCCAGCCGTGTCTTCAAGGGCAAAGGTATGCCCGGTCACATGGGTTGCGTAAAGGTTACAGTTCAGAATCTTGAAGTAGTAAGAGTAGATGCTGAGAAGAACCTTCTCCTTGTTAAGGGCGCTGTACCCGGACCTAAGAAAGCTTTAGTAACAATCAAAGAGACCGTTAAGGTTGAAGCTTAATGGGACACGCGAAAGGAGGAACTGACAAATGGCAAACGTAGCTGTTTATAATATGGAAGGCAAGAAAGTCGGAACCATGGATTTAAACGATGCTGTATTCGGTGTTGAAATCAACGAGCACCTTGTACACTTAGCAGTGGTTGGACAGCTTGCAAACAATCGTCAGGGAACACAGAAAGCTAAGACTCGTTCTGAAGTTTCCGGTGGCGGAAGAAAACCTTGGAGACAGAAGGGTACCGGTCATGCAAGACAGGGTTCAACCCGTTCTCCTCAGTGGACAGGCGGCGGAGTTGTATTCGCACCCGTTCCCAGAGATTACACAGTTAAAATGAACAAGAAGGAAAAGAGAGCAGCTCTTAAGTCCGCTCTTACAAATTCCGTAGCAAACGAGAAGCTCATCGTTCTTGACAAGCTTGAGCTTGACGAGATCAAGACCAAGAAGTTCGCTGAAGTAATGAGCAACTTAAAGGTTGAGAAGGGCCTCGTAGTTCTTGCAGACAACGATACAAACGTAATCGCATCTGCTAAGAACCTTGAGAAAGTAAACACAGCAGTATATGACAGCATTAATGCTTACGACGTAATGAACGCAGGCACATTGGTACTCACCAAGGATGCTGTTGCAAAGATTGAGGAGGTGTACGCATAATGGCAGATCTTAAATACTATGACGTAATCCTTAAGCCCGTTGTAACAGAGAAGAGCATGAATCAGATGGGCGAGAAGAAGTACACATTCCTTGTAAATCCCGAGGCTAACAAGTCTCAGATTAAGGAAGCCGTTGAGAAGATGTTCGCCGGAACCAAGGTTGAGAGCGTTAACACAATGAATAACGACGGTAAGAACAAAAGACGTGGCATGGTAGTTGGTAAGACAGCTAAGACCAAAAAGGCCATCGTTAAGTTAACAGCAGACAGCAAGGACATCGAGATCTTCGCAGGTCTGTAAAATCAAGAAGCAGCTAATAACGTATGCGACAAACCTCACAGCTAAATCGTGTGGCTGCTCGAAGTAAGAACTTCGGTTTGTTCGCGCAAATAAAGAAAAGGAGATTTTGAATCATGGGAATTAAGACATACAATCCCTATACACCCTCCAGAAGAAATATGACCGGTTCAGATTTCTCTGAGATTACAAAGAGCACTCCTGAGAAGAGCCTTCTTTCATCTCTTAAGAAGAACGCTGGTCGTAACAATCAGGGTAAAATCACTGTAAGACACCACGGCGGTGGATCAAGACGTAAATACAGAATCATCGATTTCAAGAGAAATAAAGATGGTATCCCCGCAAAGGTAGTAGGTATCGAATACGATCCTAACAGAACAGCTAACATCGCTCTTATCTGCTATGCAGATGGCGAGAAGGCATATATCCTCGCACCCGAGGGATTAAAAGAAGGAATGAAGATCATGAACGGTGCAGACGCCGAGGTTAGAATCGGTAACTGCTTACCTCTTTCAGAGATTCCTGTCGGTGCTCAGGTACACAACATTGAGTTATATCCCGGTAAGGGTGGACAGCTTGTTCGTTCCGCAGGTAACAGCGCACAGCTGATGGCTAAGGAAGGCAAGTATGCAACCTTAAGACTTCCCTCCGGCGAAATGAGAATGGTTCCCATCATCTGCCGTGCATCTATTGGTGTTATCGGTAATGGCGACCACAACCTTATCAACTATGGTAAGGCAGGTAGAGTTCGTCACATGGGTATCCGTCCTACTGTTCGCGGTTCCGTTATGAACCCTAACGATCACCCTCATGGTGGTGGTGAAGGTAAGACAAGTATCGGACGTCCCGGTCCTTGCACACCTTGGGGTAAGCCCGCTCTCGGTTTGAAGACTCGTAAGAAGAAACATTCCGATAAGCTTATCGTAAGACGTCGTGACGGTAAAGCAATTAAGTAATTGTAAATTTCGCTAAATTTTCAGGAGGAAAAAAATGGCTAGATCAATTAAAAAAGGACCCTTTGCTGACGCACATCTCCTTAAGAAAGTAGATGCTATGAACGCAGCAGGTCAGAAGCAGGTTATCAAGACATGGTCCCGTCGTTCCACGATTTTCCCTTCATTCGTTGGACATACAATCGCTGTACACGACGGTAGAAAGCATGTACCCGTATATGTAACCGAAGATATGGTTGGACACAAACTCGGCGAGTTCGTTGCTACCAGAACCTACAGAGGTCACGGTAAGGACGAAAAGAAGTCAAGGGTAAATTAGTAGAAGGAGGTTTAGATCATGGCAAAAGGACATAGAAGCCAAATCAAGAGAGAAAGAAATGCTAATAAAGATACCAGACCTTCAGCTAAGTTATCTTATGCGAGAGTGTCTGTTCAGAAGGCATGCTTCGTCCTTGACGCAATCCGCGGCAAAGACGTAAATAGCGCTTTAGCTATCCTTACTTACAATCCCAGATATGCTTCAAGCATCATCAAGAAATTGTTAGAGTCAGCTATCGCAAACGCAGAAAACAATAACGGTATGAACAAGGACAATCTCTATGTTGCAGAGTGCTTTGCAAACAAAGGACCTACAATGAAGAGAGTACAGCCCAGAGCACAGGGCCGTGCTTACAGAATTGAGAAGAGAATGAGCCACATCACCGTTGTACTTGATGAGAGATAGAAAGGAGCTTAGTTAATCTATGGGACAGAAAGTTAATCCTCACGGCTTAAGAGTCGGTGTTATTAAGGATTGGGATTCCAGATGGTATGCTGATGCTGAGTTCTCTGATTTCCTTGTAGAGGACTTCGAGATCAGAAAATACCTTAAGAAGAAATTATATGCTGCCGGAATCAGCAAGATTGAAATCGAGCGTGCTTCCGACAGAGTAAAAGTTGTTATTCATACAGCAAAGCCCGGCGTAGTTATCGGTAAGGGCGGTGCTGAAATCGAAATCACAAAGCAGGAATTATCCAAGATGACAGGCAAGAAAGTTCTTGTTGACATCAAGGAAATCAAGAGACCCGATCGTGATGCTCAGCTTGTTGCAGAGAACATCGCACAGCAGTTGGAGAACCGTGTTTCCTTCCGTCGTGCTATGAAGTCCTGCATGGGCAGAACAATGAAGTCAGGAGCTCTTGGAATTAAGACCTGTTGTTCAGGACGTCTCGGTGGAGCAGATATCGCTCGTGCTGAGTTCTACAACGAGGGTACAATTCCTCTTCAGACACTTCGTGCAGATATTGACTATGGTTTTGCTGAGGCAGATACCACCTATGGTAAAGTAGGCGTTAAAGTCTGGATTTACAAAGGAGAGGTACTTCCCACCAAAGCTAATGCTACTAAGGAAGGGGGAGACAAATAATGTTAATGCCCAAAAGAGTAAAGCGTCGTAAACAGTTCCGTGGCACCATGAGAGGTAAAGCATTACGTGGTAACGTAATCAGCTATGGTGAATTTGGTCTTGTTGCTACAGAACCGGCGTGGGTTAGATCAAATCAGATTGAGGCAGCCCGTGTTGCCCTCACTCGTTATACAAAGCGTGCAGGTCAGGTTTGGATTAAGATTTTCCCTGACAAGCCCGTTACTGCAAAACCGGCAGAAACCCGTATGGGTTCCGGTAAAGGTACTGTTGAATATTGGGTAGCAGTTGTTAAGCCCGGACGTGTAATGTTTGAAATCGCAGGTGTTCCCGAAGCGGACGCAAGAGAAGCATTACGTCTTGCTATGCATAAGCTTCCCTGCAAGTGTAAGATCGTTTCTAAGGCAGATCTGGAAGGCGGTGTATCGGATGAAAACTAATCAGTATGTTGCAGAGTTACAGAAGAAGACAGCCCAGGATTTAGCAAAAGAGTTAACAGATGCTAAGAAGGAGCTTTTCAATTTAAGATTCCAGAACGCAACCAACCAGTTGGACAACACAGCTCGTATCAAAGAGGTTCGCAAGAACATCGCTCGTATCGAGACAGTGTTAAGCGCTAAGGCTAAAGCTTAGGTCGCGCGTGGCTTAGAAAGGAGAAACAATCGTGGAAGAAAGAAATCTTAGAAAAACACGTACAGGTAAAGTTACCAGTAATAAAATGGATAAGACCATCGTTGTTGCCATCGAAGACCACGTTAAGCACCCTCTCTACGGCAAGATCGTAAAGAGAACTTACACACTTAAGGCTCATGATGAGAACAACGAATGTAACATCGGTGATACCGTCAAGGTAATGGAGACAAGACCTTTATCAAAGGATAAGAGATGGAGACTTGTTGAGATTATCGAGAAGGCAAAATAGTCTTATTTGGAAGGAGAAATAGCATGATTCAGCAGGAAACAAGACTTAAAGTTGCTGATAATACAGGTGCTAAGGAAATCCTTTGCATCCGCGTTATGGGCGGCTCTACAAGAAGATATGCAAATATCGGCGATGTCATCGTTGCTACCGTTAAAGATGCAACACCCGGCGGTGTTGTCAAAAAAGGTGACGTAGTAAAGGCAGTTGTTGTTCGTACTGTTAAGGGTGCTCGTCGTAAAGACGGTTCCTACATCAAGTTCGACGAGAACGCAGCAGTTATTATCAAGGATGACAAGACTCCGAGAGGAACACGTATTTTTGGACCCGTAGCAAGAGAGCTTCGTGATAAGCAGTTCATGAAGATCGTATCACTTGCTCCGGAAGTATTATAAGGAGGTGCCGATATGTCAACAATGAAGATCAAGAAAGGCGACACTGTTAAGGTTATCGCCGGCAAAGACAAAGACAAAGAAGGCAAGGTCATTTCCGTTGATCCTAAGAACGGAAAGGTAGTTGTAGAAGGCGTTAACATGATCACAAAGCATGAGAAGCCCTCAGCAGCAAACCAGAACGGTGGTATCGTTCAGAAAGAAGCTCCTCTTGACATCTCCAACGTTATGTACCTTCACAAAGGTAAAGTAACACGTGTAGGCTTCAAGATGGAAAAAGATAAAAAAGTACGTTTCGCTAAGACAACCGGCGACGTAATTGACTAGTACGGGAAAGGAGGTTGTTATAGTGAGCAGACTTAAAGATCAGTATAAGAATGAAATCGTTGATGCAATGATGAAGAAGTTCGGTTACAAGAACATCATGCAGGTTCCCAAGCTTGACAAGATCGTAGTTAACATGGGTGTTGGCGAAGCTAAGGAGAACGCAAAGGTTCTTGAATCCGCAGTTAAGGATATGGAGACCATCACAGGTCAGAAGGCTATTTTAACAAAGGCTAAAAAGTCCGTTGCTAACTTCAAGATTCGTGAAGGTATGGCAATCGGATGTAAGACCACCCTCCGCGGTGAGAAGATGTACGAGTTCCTTGACAGACTCGTAAATCTCGCACTTCCTCGTGTACGTGACTTCAGAGGCGTTAACCCCAACTCTTTCGATGGAAGAGGTAACTACTCTCTTGGTATCAAGGAGCAGATCATCTTCCCCGAGATCGAGTACGATAAGGTAGATAAGGTAAGAGGTATGGACATCATCTTCGTTACCACAGCTAAGACCGATGAAGAAGCACGCGAGTTATTAACAATGTTCAACATGCCGTTTGAGAAATAGGAGGAAATTAATTCATGGCTAAGACAGCAATGAAATTAAAACAGCAGCGTAAGCCTAAATTCTCCACAAGAGCATATAGCCGCTGCAAAATTTGTGGTCGTCCACATGCTACATTAAAGAAATACGGAATCTGCAGAATTTGCTTCCGTGAATTGGCATACAAGGGTCAGATACCCGGCGTTAAGAAAGCAAGTTGGTAAGGAAGAAAGGAGGCAATTCAAATGACAATGAGCGATCCCATTGCAGATATGCTTACAAGAATTCGTAATGCAAACACTGCAAAACATGATACAGTAGACGTTCCTGCTTCCAAGATGAAGATAGCAATTGCTGATATTCTTCTTGAAGAAGGTTACATCAAAAAATATGATCTCGTAGATGACGGTGCATTCAAGACAATCCACATCACACTTAAGTATGGTGTAGACAAGAATGACAAGATTATCTCCGGAATCAAGAGAATTTCAAAGCCCGGTCTTCGTGTATATGCCGGCAAGGATGAGCTTCCCAGAGTACTTGGTGGCTTAGGCGTTGCTATCATTTCCACAAACCAGGGTGTTATCACAGACAAGAAGGCTCGTCAGCTTGAAGTTGGCGGCGAGGTTCTTGCTTTCGTTTGGTAATTATTAATTCACTATATTCATAGGAGGTACGGGCATGTCACGTATAGGAAGAATGCCAATCGCAATACCTGCAGGTGTTACTGTTGATATTGCAGAAAATAACAAAGTGACTGTTAAAGGTCCCAAGGGAACTCTTGAGAGAGTTCTTGCACCTGAGATGGAAGTAAAGGTTGAAGGTGCAGACGTAGTAGTTTCAAGACCTAATGACTTAAAGAGAATGAAATCCTTACATGGATTGACAAGAACTCTTATCAACAACATGGTAATCGGTGTTACCGAGGGCTATGAGAAGAAACTCGAGGTAAACGGTGTTGGTTACAAGGCCGCTAAGCAGGGCAAGAAGCTCGTTCTTAACCTTGGTTTCTCACATCCCGTTGAGATGAACGATCCTGATGGAATCGAGACTGTGGTTGATGGTAACAACATCACAGTTAAGGGAATTGACAAAGAAAAAGTTGGCCAGTTTGCAGCTGAGATCAGAGACAAGAGAAGACCTGAGCCTTACAAGGGTAAGGGTATCAAGTATGCCGATGAGACAATCAGACGTAAAGTTGGTAAGACCGGTAAGAAGTAGATAAGGAGAGTGTAAAATGGTTAATAAAGAATCAAGACAGAATATTCGTGTTAAAAAGCACGCAAGACTTCGTAACCGTTTTAGCGGCACCGCTGAGAGACCTCGTCTTGCTGTGTTCAGAAGTAATAATCATATGTATGCTCAAATTATCGACGATACTGTTGGAAATACAATCGTTGCAGCATCCACCGTTGAGAAGGATGTTAAGGCAGAGTTAGAGAAGACAAATAACGTTGATGCAGCAGCATACTTAGGCACTGTTATCGCTAAGAGAGCACTTGAAAAAGGAATCAAAGAGGTTGTATTCGACCGTGGCGGTTTCATTTATCAGGGTAAGGTAGCGGCATTAGCAGATGCAGCCAGAGAAGCTGGCTTACAATTCTAGGAAAGGAAGACATAGAATATGAAACATACTATCATAGATCCTAGCCAGTTAGAGTTAAGCGACAAGGTCGTTACCATCAAGAGAGTTACAAAGACCGTTAAGGGTGGACGTAACATGAGATTCACAGCTTTGGTAGTTGTTGGTGATGAGAACGGACACGTTGGAGCAGGACTTGGCAAGGCTGTAGAAATTCCCGAAGCAATTCGTAAGGGAAAAGAAGACGCAATGAAGAACATTGTAACAGTAGCATTAGATGAGAATAAGTCCATCACACACGATTACATCGGTAAGTATGGCTCAGCTAACGTTTTGTTAAAGAGAGCTCCCGAAGGTACCGGTATCATCGCAGGTGGTCCTGCACGTATTGTTTGTGAGCTTGTAGGTATCAAGAACATTCGTACCAAATCTCTTGGCTCCAACAATAAGCAGAATGTTGTTCTTGCAACAATCGCAGGCTTAAGCGCTTTAAAGACTCCTGAAGAAGTAGCTCGTAACCGTGGAAAATCCGTTGACGAGGTATTGGCTTAATTCCCACAAGGGATTAAGTCTTTGAGAAAGGAGAAAATAAAATGGCTGAGAAGAAAATTAAAATCACTTTGGTTAAATCTACCATCGGTGCAGTTCCGAAGCATAAAAAGATTGCCGAGTCCATGGGACTTCGTAAATTAAATAAATCCATTATCGTTCCCGATAATGCTGCATCAAGAGGACAGATTCAGCAGATTCAACATTTAGTAAAAGTTGAAGAAGTATAAAGGAGGAGGAGACATGGAATTATCGAATTTAAGACCCGCTGAGGGCTCCAAACACAGCGACAACTTCAGAAGAGGTCGCGGACACGGTTCAGGAAACGGTAAGACTGCCGGTAAGGGCCACAAAGGTCAGAAGGCACGTTCAGGTGCTCCCAGAATCGGTTTCGAAGGTGGTCAGATGCCTTTATACAGACGTCTCCCCAAGAGAGGATTCAAGAACCGTAACACATTAAATATTGTTGCAATTAACTTAGAAGCGCTGGAAGCATTCGAGGATGGTTCTACCGTTACAGTTGAGACTCTCATCGAAAAGGGTATCGTTAAGAACCCTCGTGACGGCGTAAAGATACTTGGAAACGGAGAACTTACCAAGAAGCTTAATGTTACTGCAAATGCATTCAGTGCATCTGCAAAAGAGAAGATTGAGGCACTTGGTGGAACAGCTGAGGTAAAGTAAATGCTTACAACACTCAAAAACGCATTCAAGATTAAAGAGATCAGAAATAAAATTCTGTTTACCTTTGCAATGCTGGTTGTAATACGTATTGGTTCACAGCTTCCCGTGCCCGGTGTAGACAGAAACTATTTCGCAAATTGGTTTTCACAGCAGACAGGAGATGCTTTCAACCTGTTTGATGCATTTACGGGTGGTTCATTCTTAAGCATGTCAGTTTTGGCACTTAACATTACACCCTACATTACATCATCAATTATCATGCAGCTCTTAACAATTGCAATTCCCAAACTTGAGGAGTTGCAGAGAGACGGCGAGGACGGACGTAAGAAAATTGCGTCCATCACCCGTTACGTCACTGTAGGTCTTGCACTTTTACAGGCAACAGCAATGGCTATCGGATTCGGTGGCAGCGGACTTCTTGTGCCTTACAACGCATTAAGCGTTGTCACAGTAGTTATCGCTCTTACCGCAGGTAGTGCATTCCTTATGTGGATTGGTGAGCAGATTACAGAGAACGGTATCGGAAACGGTATATCAATCGTCCTTGTTATCAACATCATTTCACGTATGCCTCAGGATTTGACAGGACTGTTTAATCAGTTTGTTAAGGGTAAACCTTTTGCAACAGCTACTCTTGCTGCCATCATAATTCTTGCAATTATCGTTGGCATGGTATTGTTCATCATCCTTCTTGACAGAGCAATCCGTAAAATCCCCGTACAGTATGCTAAAAAGGTACAGGGCCGCAAGATGGTTGGCGGAAACACCTCAAGCATCCCCTTGAAGGTTAACACCGCAGGAGTTATCCCCATTATCTTTGCTTCATCCATTATGCAGTTCCCCATCATTATCAGCTCTTTGGTTGGTTATTCGGGAACCGGTGTGTGGGCAAGAATCTTGGCGTTCCTTAACTCCGGCAACTGGTTTAAGTTTACAGAGTCAACCTGGTACTATACACTTGGTTTGCTTCTCTATGTAGTATTGGTTATCTTCTTCGCATATTTCTATACTTCCATTACTTTCAATCCTATGGAAGTTTCAAATAACATGAAGAAGCAGGGCGGATTCATTCCCGGCATCAGACCCGGTAAGCCCACCAGCGATTACCTTAACAGAATCCTTGGCTACATCATCTTCATCGGTGCTGTAGGACTTACATTTATAGGAATCCTTCCTTATGTATTCCAGGGACTTTTCGGAGCTTCAGTTTCATTCGGTGGAACAAGCTTAATCATTATCGTTAGCGTAATCCTTGAGACAATCAATCAGCTTGAGAGCCAGATGCTTGTACGTAACTACAAGGGATTCTTGAACGATTAATAACGCACATATAATGTCTTCCGGAGAGATTTTCTCTCCGGAGGCTTTGCGCGTTTTTTCAAGGTTTTATATGAGAGATTCATTTAAGGGATTTTTCATACAAGATTTTGAAGAGCTTTTTTGGAGGAGACATAAATATGAAGATTATAATGCTTGGCGCTCCCGGCGCAGGAAAAGGCACACAGGCAAAGATGATTGCCAAGGAATATGGTATTCCCCATGTATCAACAGGAGATATCTTCCGTGCCAACATCAAGGAGGGGACAGAGCTTGGTAAAGAAGCTAAGGGATACATGGACAAAGGTTTACTTGTTCCCGATGAGCTTACTGTTAAGATCCTTCTTGACAGAGTAGCAAAGGATGACTGCAAGAACGGCTACGTACTTGACGGTTTCCCCAGAACTATTCCTCAGGCAGAGGTTTTAGAGGATGCTTTGAACAAGCTTAACGATAAGATTGATTATGCAATCGACGTAAACGTTCCCGATGAGAACATCATCAAGAGAATGTCAGGAAGAAGAGCATGTCTTAAGTGCGGTGCTACATACCACATTGAACATGTTCCCCCCAAAAAAGAAGGAATCTGCGATGTCTGCGGAGAACCTCTTGTGCTTAGAGATGACGATAAGCCCGAGACAGTTAAGAACAGACTCGATGTATATCACAAGCAAACACAACCTTTAATTGATTTCTATTCTGAAAGGAATATCCTCAAAACTGTAGACGGTACCGTGGATATGATGGATGTATTTAACGCCATCAAGGCTATCCTCGGCTAAGGAGGTAAGGAAATGTCTGTTTCTATTAAGTCAGCAAGAGAAATCGAATTAATGAGAGAATCCTGCAGATTGTTGGCGCAGGTCCACAAAGCACTCGGCGAGATGGTTCGCCCCGGAATTTCCACATGGGAGATTGATAAAGAGGGCGAAAAGATGATACGCGATTTGGGCTGCATACCCAACTTCAAAGACTATAACGGCTTTCCCGCTTCCATATGCGTATCGGTTAATGACGAAGTTGTGCATGGAATTCCCTCAAAGCACAGAATCTTACAGGAAGGCGACATAGTTTCACTTGACGCCGGATTAATCTACAAGGGTTATCATTCAGATGCAGCAAGAACTCACGCTGTAGGAGAGATTTCCCCTGAAGCTCAGAAACTGATGGATGTAACCAAGCAGAGCTTCTTCGAAGGAATCAAGTTTGCAAAGGCAGGAAATCATCTCTATGATATCTCCAATGCAATCGATGATTATGTAACCCCCTTCGGATACGGAATTGTAAGAGAGCTGGTTGGACACGGAATCGGTACTCATCTTCATGAGGATCCCCAGATTCCAAACTTCCGCCAGAAGAAAAAAGGTATTCTTTTGGAGCCCGGTATGACACTTGCAATTGAACCCATGATTAATATGGGACGTGCGGATGTGTGCTGGCTCGATGATGATTGGACAGTTGTAACTGAGGACGGATCTTACTCAGCCCACTATGAGAACACCATCCTTATTACAGAGGGTGAACCCGAGATACTTACACTTTACTAATCATTATATATAGAAGAAACAGTTGTTAAGGCAAACAGATATTATCACAGGAGGACTGCATGTCAAAATCTGACGTAATTGAAATTGAAGGCGTTGTTGTTGAAAAGCTTCCCAATACTATGTTCAAGGTTGAGCTTGAGAACGGACACATCGTTATGGCTCACATCAGCGGAAGACTCAGACAGAACTTTATCCGTATTTTACCCGGTGATAAAGTAACTATGGAACTGTCTCCTTATGACCTTTCCAAGGGAAGAATCATTTGGAGAGATAAATAAATTAGTTCTTGCATTATAGAAACTCGCGTGCTATAATGTAAAACGGTCTTTTTTGAAAGGAGGGTTTAACGTGAAGGTTAGATCATCAGTAAAACCGATTTGCGAGAAGTGCAAAGTTATTAAGCGCAAAGGAAAGATCAGAATTATCTGCGAGAATCCTAAGCACAAACAGAGACAAGGATAATCACCGATTCCTACAGTATTTATGAAGGAATTAAGTGAGTTCTTGTCTATTCGAATATAGATAGTGAGCTTACGTGGAGATTACTTCTTGATACCGACTTTGTTTTGTAAATCGGAAAGATTGGCGAAACGCCAATTGGGCACGAGATGTGCCTCAATCAATTAGTATCATTATTATTTAACGGAGGAAACGTAAATGGCTCGTATTTCAGGTGTAGATTTACCCAGAGAGAAGCGTGTAGAGATCGGCCTTACCTATATCTATGGTATCGGTAGAGCAAGCTCTAACAAAATTTTAGCAGCAGCTAAAGTTAACCCTGACACTCGTGTTAGAGAGTTAACAGACGAGGAAGTAAAGAGAATCAGTGAAGTTATCGATGAGACAATGATGGTAGAAGGTGACCTTCGCCGTGAGACAGCTCTCAACATCAAGAGACTTCAGGAGATTGGATGCTACCGTGGCAAACGTCATCGTGTAGGCCTTCCTGTTCGTGGTCAGAACACCAAGAATAACGCTAGAACCCGTAAGGGACCCAAGCGTACAGTTGCAAACAAGAAGAAATAATAAACAATAATTTTTAATGGAGAAAGTAGGTTAGTTTAAATGGCTAAAGTTGCAAAAAAAGTAACAAAAAAGCGTGTAAAGAAAAACGTTGAACGTGGACAGGCACATATCCAGGCTTCATTCAACAATACAATCGTTACCCTTACAGATAACGAAGGTAATGCATTAAGCTGGGCAAGTGCAGGTGGTCTTGGTTTTAGAGGTTCAAGGAAATCTACTCCCTATGCAGCACAGATGGCATCTGAGACAGCTACAAAGGCTGCTCTCGTACATGGCCTTAAGTATGTAGATGTATTTGTAAAGGGACCCGGATCAGGACGTGAGGCAGCAATCAGAGCACTTCAGGCTGCAGGACTTGAGGTTACATCAATCCGTGACGTAACTCCCGTTCCTCACAATGGATGCCGTCCTCCCAAGAGACGTAGAGTTTAATCTTTACATATACAATATTAAAATTCTTAAAACACGTTGGATGAAAGTGCCTTTGGCACTGTAAACAATATCAGAAAGGAAAATTTTAAAATGGCAGTTAACAGAGTTCCGGTTTTAAAGAGATGTAGAGCTTTAGGTCTTGAGCCTTCATATTTAGGCTATGACAAGAAGTCCAATAGAACATTACTTCACGGTGGAAAGAAGATCAGTGAGTATGGTCTTCAGCTCCGTGAGAAGCAGAAAGCTAAATTCATTTATGGCGTACTTGAGAAGCCTTTCCGTAACTACTACGACAAGGCTGATAGAATGAAAGGCCAGACTGGTGAGAACCTTATGGTTATGCTCGAGTCCAGACTCGACAGCATCATCTTCAGAATGGGCTTCGCAAGAACACGTAGAGAAGCTAGACAGATCGTTGGTCACAAGCACGTTCTTGTAAACGGCAAGAAGGTAAACATTCCTTCATACCTTTGCAAGGCAGGCGATGTAATCGAACTTACAGAGAAGGCTAAGGGCCTTAACCGTTATAAAGAGATCGCTGAGATCACAGGCGGCAGACTCGTACCCGAATGGATGGACGTTGATTTGGAGAACTTCAAGGGCACTATCAAGAATCTTCCCACAAGAGAGATGATTGACGTTCCTGTAAACGAAATGCTTATCGTCGAGTTGTATTCCAAATAATAAGAAGATTGCATTATTCAATCATAATAACGTTCGCGAAGGAGGGCATTTGCAGTGTTTGATTTTGAAAGACCCAGCATCGAGGTTGTTGAGATCTCCGATGATAAGAAATGTGGCAAGTTTGTTGTTGAACCCCTTGAGAGAGGTTATGGTATTACACTTGGTAACTCATTAAGAAGAATTATGCTCTCATCGTTACCCGGTGCAGCAGTAAGCCAGGTTAAGATTGATGGCGTACTCCATGAGTTCTCATCCATCCCCGGAGTTAAAGAGGATGTTACTGAGATTATCATGAACATCAAGAAGGTTGCTATCCGCAACAATTCTGAGACAAACGAGCCCAAGACTGCATTTATTGAATTCACAGGCGAAGGTGTTGTTAAGGCAAGCGATATTCAGGTTGATTCCGATATCGAGATTCTTACTCCCGACCAGGTTATTGCTACCTGCTGCGGTGGTAAGGATACAAAGCTTTACATGGAACTTACAATCACCAAGGGCCGTGGATATGTAAGCGCAGACAAGAATAAGCATGACGATCTTCCTATTGGTGTAATCGCTATCGATTCTATCTATACACCCGTAGAAAGAGTTAACGTAACCGTAGAGAATACCCGTGTAGGCCAGATCACAGATTATGACAAGCTTACACTTGATGTTCGCACCAACGGAACCCTTGCTCCCGACGAGGCAGTTAGCCTTGCAGCTAAGGTTCTCAGCGAGCACTTAAGCCTCTTCATCGACCTTTCAGAGACAGCTAAGTCAACAGACGTACTTGTTGAGAAGGCAGACGATGATAAGGAGAAGGTTCTTGAGATGAGCATTGATGAGCTCGAGCTTTCAGTTCGTTCTTACAACTGCTTAAAGAGAGCCGGTATCAACACGGTTGAAGAACTTACAAACAAGTCATCAGATGATATGATGAAGGTTCGTAACCTTGGTAAGAAGTCCCTTGAGGAAGTTCTTGCTAAGCTTAAAGAGTTAGGCCTTCAGCTTACAGCAGGTGACGAATAATTTACTAAAGATATCCGAAGGACAGTAATTCCAAAGTGTTTGTCCCCGGTTACTCTTAAATGGACTATTAACTGCATTCGGTAAGTAAGACCAAAGGGCGTGGCCGGATGTACCATGAAAAGGAGAAAACAAAATGGCAAAGTACAGAAAACTCGGTAGAACATCAGATCAGAGAAAGGCACTTCTTAGAAGCCAGGTTACAGCACTTCTTCAGCACGGTAAGATTGTTACCACAGAAGCAAGAGCTAAAGAGGTTCAGAAGATTGTTGAAGGTCTTATCGCTCTCGGCGTTAAGGAGAAGGACAACTTCGATCTCGTTAAGGTTACCGCTAAGGTGCCCGTTAAGGATAAGGACGGCAAGAGAGTTAAAGAGGTAGTTGACGGTAAGAAGGTTACCAAGTTTGACTCTGTTGAGAAGGAAATCAAGAAGGATCAGCCTTCAAGACTTCACGCTCGTCACCAGATGATGAAGGTTCTTTACCCTGTAACTGAGGTTCCTACAGCTGCAGCAGGCAGAAAGAAAGGAACTAAGGAAGTTGACCTTGTTGCTAAGCTCTTTGATGAGTACGGCACAAAGTATGCATCACGTAAGGGTGGATACACAAGAATCGTTAAGATTGGTCAGCGTAAGGGCGACGGAGCTCTTGAGGTTGTTCTCGAGCTCGTATAATACGACGTACACTAAAAGCTGCAGGCTTTATGCTTGCAGCTTTTTTGTTTTCTCCTGCGTTGACGCAGATTGAGGCGTGATATATTTGTTTTCCGGGCACGCTCTCGCTACCTTCGGCTACTTGCGTTACTAAGCTCAAAAAAACTTCGCTAAGTAACGAGTGCCTCAGAGTACCCTTGAAAACAAATATATCACGCCTCAATCTGCTGTAAGATCAGAGGATGAAACTGAAGGAGATGCAGTGGGCATTACCAGAACTCCCTCGGAATTGATGTAGGTGTTTCCATCAGCGTTTGCTGCTTCCTCGTCATAATTATACGAGTCAAGGAGAACTATCTTGCGGATTGAATACTTTGCTTCATAAAATGCATAGAATGTGTTAAGAAAACGTTCCGCATCTTTTGCCTCACAAATCAGTTCTCCGTCCTTGACGTTCTGGTCGAAATCATAGTAGTAAACATGTAAGAACATGTAGTGGTTGGGGTCGTAGTGGTCCGTGAACTTGTCTGAGATAAGTTCGCAGTAGAAGCCATCGTGGGGTTCGAAGCGGCCTTCGATGACAGCACCGTTACTGAGTAAGGGGGTGCCGTTTGAGTTGGTGGCCTTTGAGGGTTCCGGAGCCTTTGTGGGCTCAGGAGTGGCCTCAGGGGTGGGGGTTGGAGTTTCGGTGGGAACCCCGGTGGCGTAAGCCACCTCAGGGTTGTTCTCCGCGTAGACATCCAAGGTGTCACCGGTCTTAAATAATATTTTGGCTGCTACGGTAACCAAAAGGATGATTCCGAAAATGGTAACCAAAGCTTTAATTATCTTATCTCTGTCTAAGTTATTCATGTAAAAATCATATCAAAGAAGCATTCAGACTTCAAGAACAGCACAAAACTAAAAAAATCACACCTTTTCTAAAATAATGACACTAACAATAGCACGGGAGTTATTGAAGGTGTCATTTTCTTATGTTACATTGAAATCAACTAAAAAAATGACACCATTTTTGAGGTAATTTGATTATGAAGATAAGAAGAATAGTATATATAGCCGCGGCATTACTTTTAAGCCTCCTTTTGGGCGCATGCGGCACCGCAGACGAAAAAACTGATAAAGAGGTCAACAACGAAACCAAAGCCCCCATAACCCTTGATTGGTACATTAATTACAGCTGGTTTGTCACAAGATGGGGCGGCAACCTGGTTTCTGACACCATTACAGACGAGACGGGTGTAAGCGTTAACTTTATTGCCCCCGTTGGAAGTGAGGATGAGAAGCTGAATGCCCTTATTGCCTCGGATTCCCTGCCTGATATCATCACCCTTGGATGGTGGGAGCCTCAGGTGGAGGAAATGATTAATAAGGGCATGGTTTATTCCCTTAACGACCTGGCGGAAGAGTACAACACTAACTTCTTTGACTACGCAAACGAGGACGTGGTTCGCTGGTATAAGCAGGAGGACGGTGACATATACTGCTACCCCAATTCCTTCTACACCCCCGCAGATGTGGAAAGTCATGAAAATATAGCTGCCAACCTTACCTTCCTTGTGAGAAAGGACATTTATGAGGCCATTGGAAAGCCCGATATGACCACCAAGGAAGGCTTCTACAATGCAATAAAGGATGCGGTAGAAAAGTGCCCTGAAGTTAACGGCGAGCCCCTTATTCCCATTGGAGGAACCCCTTTTGACGACAGCGGATGCGCTTCCTTTGACCAGTATCTTCAGAATTTTCTTTCCATTCCTCATGAAAAAAACGGAGAGTTCTACGACAGGAACACAGACCCTGAGTATCTGGATTGGCTTAAGGTAATAAGAAAGCTTAACGAGGAAGGATATGTAACAGCCGATACCTTCGTGGATCAGAGAACACAGATAAGTGAAAAGATAGCGGAGGGAAGGTATTTTTGTCTGATATATCAAAGAACGGACCTGGCAGATCAGCAAAAACTTCTATACGCCAAGGACCCTGATTCCATTTATATGGCGGTAGACGGCCCAAGAAACGAGGCAGGAGATCCGCCGGTTTTATCCACAGCAGGAATTGCGGGATGGACAGTAACCATGATTTCCAAGAACTGTAAGGACCCTGAGAGGGCCATAAGATTCATGGAATATCTCATGTCGGAGCATGGCCAGAAGCTGGTGAGCCTTGGAGTGGAGGGCGTAACCTACGATATGGTGGATGGCAAGGCGGTTCTTAAGGATGAGGTAAGGGAGCTTCTAAATACCGACAGGCAGGCCTATGACGCCAAGTACGCTGCGGACGACACTTACTGGATGCTTCAGGACACGGTTATGCAGTTAGACTGGATGCCTGAGATGGAGGAGCCCTTAAAGCAGCTTGCCGAGTGGACCTATCCCTACACCAAATACCTTGGACAGTACGAGGTTATGATGGTGGAAACCAGCAAGATGGGAGAAGCTTATGCAAGGATGAAGAAGCTTTGGAGTGATACCTTAAGGAAGTTAATCCTTGCAGAAAGCGATGAGGAATTCGACAGAATAGTTGAAGAGTACCTTAACGAGCGTGAACAGATGGGCTATATAGCCGTTCACAACGAAGAAACAAGACAGATGAACATTAACAAGCACAAACTCGGACTGGATTAAGAATGAAGATACGGGAGATTTTCAGAGGTTTAAAACTGAATATCAAGTTTACGGTTGTGATTATCATTGCAATCATGATTCCTATTGCCATTTTTGCAGGTGTGCTTTTTTACAATATAGAGCAAAACGCCGTTGAAACCAACAAGGCCAACATGGAGTACAGGCGGGAGCAGAGCATTACAAACATCAACAACTGTATTAACTCCATCAACATGGCAACCCAGTTTTTCCTGAGTGATGAGGAGATGAAGGAAGTCCTTGTAAGGGCCAAGATGGGGGATGAGCTTACCAACGAGGAATTGGTTGCTTTCAAAAACACCGACATCAGAAACCTTGAGCGTCTGGTATCCAACAACCCTCTCCTTTACTCCGTGAGGATTTTTGCGGCAGGGGACAATGTTCAGGAGATGATGCAGATTCTCTATAAGAACAAGAGAAGCCTGAATCTTGGCTGGAGAAGCGATACCAACCGCGACGGATGGCACTTTGGCGTGACGGATATGGCATTTTCTGCTCTTCTTACAAACACTGAGGATTCTTTGGCCTGCCTTGTAACTCCCATGAGTGACTACAGAGCGGGGGAAATAGGAATCGTTGAAGCGTCAGTGAAGATGAGTACGCTTTTTCCAAGTCTGTTTGAGAATAATGACAGCGAGTGGAACGTATTTATAGCCGATGACGGCAACATTTATTCCGCCGGGGATTTGGCGGATGAACAGGTGGCGGTAATACGGGAGTCCTTCGAGAGGTGGAAGAAGGCCGGTGAGTCTGTGGATTACCACAAGGGACATAATGAGAAGCTTGTAACCACAGTTCTTTACAGAAAGGAACTGGGTGGAAGCCTGGTATTTGTAAAGGATATCACAGGGGAGATTGAGCATATTTACGGCATGAGGTCTGTTTTCATAGTGATGATGATTATTCTACTCATCGCCATCTCCTTCTTCATAAACAGAATCGTTCAGGCCATGTTAAGGCAGTTCTACTCCATTCTTAAGAGTATGCGAGAGGTGGGCCACGGAAATCTTTCCGTGAGAGTCGAGAATCCCGGCAATGACGAGATGGGAGAGCTTGGAACCCAGCTTAACACCATGCTTGATCGGATTGAGAATCTGATGAAGGAAAACATCGGCCGTGAGGTAATGGTTAAGGATTCTGAGATCAGAGCTTTGCAGAATCAGATAAATGCTCATTTCATCTATAACGTCTTAGAATCCATAAAGATGATGGCTGAGATTGATGAGGAATATGAGATATCCGACTCCATCACTTCCCTTGGGAAGCTTCTTCGATACAGCATGCGCTGGGTATCCGGCAATGTATCCGTGGAGGATGAGCTTGAATATATTAAAAACTACATTGCTCTCATTAACTTAAGATATGACTTTACCGTAAATCTTTCGGTTAATGTGCCTGAGAATCTGATGGAGCAGCAGATTCCAAAGATGTCCTTACAGCCCATAGTAGAGAACGCCATACTGCATGGCATAGAGCCTCTTGGAGTGGACAGCACAATCTACATAAAGGCCACAACGGATGGAAAAGACGCCATAGTTGAGGTTACGGATTCCGGACAGGGCATGAGTGCCGAGGAGCTTGAGAAGCTTAACCTTCTTGTTAAGGGAGAGCTTACCGAGGTTAAAGAGAAGAGCAACGGAATCGGCTTACATAATGTGCAAAAGAGAATCAAGATGACCTTCGGCGAGGAATACGGAATGACAATTTCTGCCGCCAAGGACTGTTACACAAAGGTTTCGATTCGCGTACCTTACAGAAAAAGCGAGGGATAAGTATGAAGACACTTCTTGTAGTTGAAGATGAAAAAATGATACGCCGGGGTATCTGCACCATAGCCAAAAGAAGCGGTGTGGAAATCGAAGAGATATTGGAGTGCGGCAACGGTGAGGAAGCTCTTGAGATTGTAAAGAGCAGAAACATCGACGTGCTTTTTACGGATATCAGAATGCCTAAGATGGACGGCATCGAACTTGTAAAGGAAATTAATACTCTGGAAAACAAGCCTATAATTGTGGCAATATCGGGATATGACGATTTTTCCTACGCAGTCGAGATGATGAGAAACGGCGTAAGAGAGTACATTTTAAAGCCCGTGGACAGGGATAAAATATGCTCGATTCTTACAAAGATTGAGGCAGAGCTTGCGGATAACAGCAAGAAGCAGAAGACCGAGCAGGACATCGGAAGGCAGCAGATCAAGTATCTTCTCACCAATGAGCCCGAGTCCAAAGAGGAAATCGAGACCCTTAAGGCCAAATATGACGGAGAGTTCTTCGGCGGCGAGTATGTGGTGTGCTGCGGCTGCAGGAAAAACGACAGAAGAGCACCGGAGGATGAGGAAATTATATTTATTCCCGGAGTTGGAGATTCAGACGTTTTTATCATAGAAAAAGAAAAGTTTGACGGGTTCCTCACAAGCGAGTTTGAGGAGTGCTACCTTGGAATAAGCCGTCCCAACAAGGGCATCGAGAATCTGAGGGAAGCTTATATGCAGGCCTGCGAAGCCAGAAGAGCTGCCTTTTGCATGGTAAAAAGCCATATCTACGGTGATGAAGCGGCCAAGGTTCCGGATGTGCTTATCAAGCAGGCGGCAGCCTATATTGAGGATGCGGCCATGAGCAAGAGACTTCAGCTTATCGGCACCGGAAAGACCGATGAACTCATTGCCCAGTGGGACAGATTCTTTATAAGTGTGGAGAGAAGGCAGATTAAGGAGGAGCATTTTGAGGCGGCCCAGGAGCGCTTCATTGAGGATGCGGGACGGACATACCGTACCTCCCTGACTGAAGAAGACTATATGGAGCTTCAGATGTTCAGACATACCCTTTTGTATCCTTCAATTATCGAGTACAGGGATGCCTTCATGAACTGGATTCTTAAGCTTAACGAGAACATCGGAAACAGGGATGATACCAAGCAAAGCGACAGGAAGATGCAGCAGGCTCTTGCTTATATTAAGGAGAATTATAACTCCGATATTAACATGGCTGTGGTATCAAACTATATTTCCATGAACTATTCGCTGTTTTCCTTTTCCTTTAAGCAGTACACGGGCATGAATTTCGTGAATTACCTGAAGAACCTTCGAATGGATGAAGCCAAGAGAATGCTGGCGGAGACGGATATGAAGGTCATCGAGATAAGTCAGTGTGTTGGATATGATAACGAGAAGCATTTCATGAAGATATTTAAGAACGAATTTGGGGTGTCACCCTCCGAATACAGGAAAAATATGCAAAGATAAAAAAAAGACACCGAAGTAAATATAAAATTACTTGTATAAAGTCACCTGAACTAATATGATATGTTAAGGTGACTTTATTGTATTAACTGAACAAACTAAAGTTTCGGGAGGAAACATGAACAAATACATTATAGACTGGGATGAATACGCTCGTGTGGCAAGAAAGGCCGCTGCCGAAGGAGCTGTGCTTTTGGAAAACGAAGGCAGGGTTCTTCCCCTTAAGAAGGGCGAGAAGGTGGCAGTTTTCGGGCGTGATCAGCTTAATTACTATAAGAGCGGTACAGGTTCGGGGGGACTTGTAAACACCAGATATGTGGTGAGCATCCTGGATGCCCTTCTTGATGAGAAGGACATTACCGTTGATAAGGAAGTGCTTGAGGTATACAAGGCATGGGTTTCCGAGCACCTTTTTGACGCCGGAAACGGATGGGCTACCGAGCCTTCAAGCCAGGAAGAGATGCCTATCGACGATGAAATGCTTAAGGCAGCAAGAAAGAGAAATGACAAGGCCATAATCATAATCGGCCGTCTTGCGGGAGAGGATAAGGACACTCCTGCAGGCAAGGGCGGATATCTCCTTTCAGATCTTGAGGAGGAAATGATTGCGAAGGTCTGTGAAACCTTTGATAAAGTAATTGTGCTTCTTAATTCAGGAAGCATTTTTGACATGTCCTGGGTCAAAAAGTACAATCCCTCAGGCGTTATGTACGTTTGGCAGGGTGGCCAGGAAGGCGGAAATGCGGTTTGCGACGTGCTTATGGGCAGAGTCAATCCCTGCGGCCATCTGACGGACACCATAGCCGAAAGCCTTGAGGCATATCCCAGCACAAAGAATTTCTCCGGTGAAAAAGTAAATCTCTACGCCGAGGATATCTATGTTGGTTACAGATATTTTGAGACCTTTGCCAAGGAGAAGGTACTTTACCCCTTTGGTTACGGTTTAAGCTATACAACCTTTGCCCAGTCGGATGAAAAATGCTTTTTCCTCCACGATAAGCTGGAGGCTGAGGTTACCGTTACAAACACAGGCGATGTACCCGGAAAGAGTCTTGTTATGCTCTTTATTAAGGCACCTCAGGGTAAGCTTGGCAAATCTGCCAGGGTTCTTATCGGATACAAGAAAACCAAAGAGATAAAGCCCGGAAATTCCGAGACTGTATCCTTCAGAATTTCAGATGAAACCTGGGCAAGCTATGATGACTCCGGAGCTACCGGATACCGTTTCTCCTACCTTTATGAGGCCGGAACATATATAGTTTATGCCGGCGACAACGTAAGAAGCGCTGCTCAGATAGGCGAGTTTAACGTTGAGCGTGACGTGGTAATCAAGAAGGTGGACTCGGCACTGGCACCTTTGAGAGAATTTAAGAGAATTAAGCCAAAGCCCATTGGCGGCGGCAACTATATAGAAGAGTACGAGGATGTACCCACAAGGACTTACGAGCCAAGGGCTAAGGAATCTCAGACCAACGTAAGCTCCTATGAGTACACGGGAGACTTCGGATATAAGCTTTCGGATGTTTATGACAGACGTGTCGCTTTGAGCACCTTCCTTGGACAGCTGACAGATGAGGATTTACGCTGTCTGGTGCGTGGTGAGGGAATGTGTTCGGCAAGAGTTACTCCCGGTACGGCAGCAGCCTTCGGCGGAGTAAGTGACAGACTTGTCAGTTTTGGAATTCCCACCGCATGTGTGGCTGACGGCCCCAGCGGTATCAGAATGGATTGCGGAACCAAGGCTTTTGCTATGCCAAACGGAACCTGCCTTGCCTCAACCTTCGATGACGAATTAAATGAGAAATTATATGAGTGGGAAGGAAGAGAATTAAGAAAGAACAGAATCGACTCTCTTTTAGGCCCCGGCATCAATATTCACAGAAACCCCTTAAACGGAAGAAACTTTGAGTATTTCTCAGAGGACCCTCTTCTTACAGGCAAAATTGCAGCCGCTCAGCTTCGTGGTATGGCCAAGTATGGCGTAACCGGAACAATAAAGCACTTTGCGGGAAACAACCAGGAGAAGTGCAGACATACTGTGGACTCAGTTGTTTCAGAGAGAGCCTTAAGGGAAATCTACTTAAAGACCTTTGAACTTGCGGTGAAAGAGGGCGGTGCTTACCTTATAATGACGGGATACGGCGTGCTTAACGGCGTATGGTGTGCCGGAAACTATGAACTTGATACCTCAATTCTAAAGAAAGAATGGGGCTTTGACGGCATGGTTATGACTGACTGGTGGGCTCGCGTAAACAGCGAAGGAAAGGACCCTTCAGTAAACGACCTTGCGGATATGGTTATTGCCGGAAACGATGTATATATGGTAATAAGGGACGCAGTAGCCAACGAGAATATTGACAACCTTAAGGAATATATGGAGAAAGGCCTTCTTTCCAGGGGTAAGCTGGAGGAAAGTGCAGCCAGAATTCTTAAAGTTGTAATGCGCTCCCCCGTTATGGACAGGAGTCTTGGCAGAATCTCCGATGAGGAGAAGGAGGCCATGGAAAGCCTTGACGAGGAAGATAAGGAGGCATTCAACCTTGAGTACAGACCCATGGTAAATAACTGCCTCACAATTGACGGAAGTGATATAAATACCGCCAGAGGAAAGTCCTTCCTTATAGGAATAGAGGCTGAGAATCAGTGCAATCACAAGCTTACCATGGAGCTTTCGGTGGAGGCTTCTGATCTGGCACAGGTTCCCATAACCTTCTATGCTAACGGCATCAATTTCGGTACCGAAACCTTAAGGAATACTAACGGCGAAAAGATTGTTATCACCAGAGAAATCGGGTGGTTTGGTAATAAATACAACGCTGTGAAGCTCTATTTCGGTCAGGGTGGCATCAAGATTAACACCATTAAAATCACCGGCAATATAGACTAAAAAAATAACACCTTTTTAAAATTTATATAATTTTTCAGGGATTTTTGTCCTCCTATAATGAAACCATCAACAGACAAAAAGTTGGTTCAACATTATAGGAGGATTTTTTTATGAAGATTAAAAAGTTACTTTCAGTTCTTCTTGCCGGTGTAATGACATTAGGTCTTGTTGCATGTGGCGGATCAGACAACGGAAGCAAGGCTTCCACAGGAAGTACATCAGGCGAATCTACAGAGGTTACCGCGGATGGGGCTACAGCTACTGGACTTGATGACAAGCTGGTTATCTGGACTTTGGCACAGGATCTGGAGCAGTTTGCTGAAAGATACAAGGAACAGACAGGTGTAGAGACAGAAGTTGTTGTTATCGAGCCTGCCAACTATCCTACAAAGGTTCAGACAGCTTTGGTTGGTGGCGAGAAAGAGCCCGATATCATCGTTGGTGAGCCTCAGATGCTCGGTGATATGTATGACGCAGGTTTCTTCGCAAACCTTGACGAGCTTGGCGCTAAAGATTATGAAGGCCAGATCGTTGACTATGTTTGGGAAGTTGGTAAAGACGCTGACGGTATCCAGAGAGCAATCTCTTATCAGATTACTCCTGCAGGTATCTACTACAGAAGAGACATTGCGAAGACTGTATTCGGTACAGACGATCCCGAAGAAATCGGAAAGCTTTTCAAGGATTATCCTACAATTCTTGAGACAGCCAAGACATTAAAGGCAGCAGGTTACAGAATTTTCTCATCTGACTCTGAAATCAACTACTTCTCAGGTGACTCAGCATGGGTTATCGACGGAAAGCTTAACGTTGATGAAGCAAGAGAGAAATACATGGACCTCGTAGTTGACCTCTATCAGGGAGACCTTACAGCTTATGCTAACCAGTGGTCAACACCCTGGTATCAGGCTATGGCAGGCTCCGTTCCCATCCTTACTGCTGAGATTCAGAACTACGAAGATGATTCAGTAAACGTTTGGGATGCTGAGTCCTTCGAGGAAGCTACAAAGGATCTTGAGAGAACAGAAGTATTCGCATTCGGACTTCCCGCATGGGGCGTTCTCACAATGAGAGACAACGTTAAGGAAACATCCGGACTTTGGGGTGTTTGTGCAGGTCCCGCTTATGGTTTTGGCGGCGGTACATTCATCGGTATCTCTTCCAACTCTGAGAGAAAAGAGACAGCTTGGGACTTCGTTAAGTTCTGTACTTTAAACGAAGAGACAGCTGACTGGTGGATCGAGGTTTCAGAAGGCGATACAGTATCTCTTGTTTCAGCTCTTGAGAAGCACGCAAACGATGAGAACGCTGTATACGGCGGTGAGAAACTCTACGCATTCTGGCTTGAGCAGGCTAAGGGTATTGACTACTCAAAGGTAACTCAGTACGACAAGGCTATCGACGATGCTTGGGGACAGGCAATCGGAGCAATCAAGACAGGCGAAAAGGATAAAGCGACTGCAATCAACGATTTCTATGATCTCATTCAGTCCACATATCCTGATATGATCATCGAAAGATAGAATATCTTCTTAAGTGTCAATTGTCACCGGGATTATGTCCCGGTGGCAGTTTGACTCCCCAGGGAGGCACCTTTTATGACAAAGAAAAAATCTAAAGTTACAGCTTACAACAACTGGGGCTATGCCTTTGTGGCTCCCTTCGTGATAGTTTTCTGTATTTTCAGTATTTATCCTGTATTAAGGACATTATATTTAAGCTTCACCAACCTTAAGGTTGTGGGCGATGCCGACATTATCGGCTTCAAGAACTATGCTCGTGTTCTTTCAGACAAGTTCTTTTGGACTGCTTTATGGAACACGGTAAGAATCTGGATAGTTAACATTGTTTTGCAGTTAGGCCTGGCTTTCCTTCTTATGATGGTATTTTCGGATGTAAAGTACAAAATGAGAGGCCTGCCGGTTTTCAGAATTATTTATTATCTGCCCAATATTATTGCGGCAACATCAATTGCATTCCTCTTCTCCACTTTGCTTGATTGGAGATACGGAACTTTTAACATAATTATCAAATCAATTTATGACTTGTTCGGAGCAAGATATAATCCGGTTAACTGGATTGGAAGCTCCGCCACAGCAGGCTACACCGTAGCGGTGATTCAGTCCTGGATGTGGTTTGGAAACTCCTTCTTAATGCTTATGGCGGGAGTTCAGAGTATTAACAGAGATTACTTCGAGGCGGCAGCCATAGACGGCGCCGGTCGTTGGACTATATTTGGCAAAATCACATTACCTCTCATCAAACCCATTATGATGTACGTGGCAATCACCTCTCTTATCGGTGGTCTTCAGATGTTCGATCTTCCCTTCCTTATGATTGAGACAGCCTCAAGTGCGTACGGTTCGGTTCAGACGGTAATGATGTATCTGTATAAATTCGGTTTCACAACAGGAACAACTCAGGTTGGATACGCATCGGCTGTGGCTTATGTGCTCTTCCTTATAATCCTTACGGTTTCTGTGGTTGAACTTAAACTTTTCAGGGGAAAGGGGGATAAGTAAATGGCTTTCAAGATTAAAAAAGGAATCCTGTATTTCCTGCTTGTTCTTCTTGCATTAACCTGTATGCTCCCCTTCGCGTTAATGATGATTAACGCCACAAGAACAGGCGCAGACATAGTTTCAGGCTTTACCTTTATTCCCGGAAATGCCTTAAAGGAAAACTGGGAAACGGTTTTTGACTACTTTAACCTTTTCAAAGGTATCTGGAACTCGGTTCTTGTTTCGGTGCCCGCAACACTTTTATGTGCGTACTTTTCAACACTTACCGCATATGGACTGGCGTTTTATGAATTCAAGGGAAATAAGGTGATATTCGGTGCAATCCTTGCATTTATGATGATACCCGGACAGCTTTCACTGATTGGTTTCTACCAGTTATGCACCAAGCTTCATCTGGTTAACTCATACATTCCCCTTATTATTCCGGCCATTGCGGCTCCCGGAACGGTATTTTTCCTAAGACAGTACATCTTAAGCTCCCTTCCAAAGTCTCTTATTGAGGCAGCGAGAATTGACGGAGCCAGCGAGATTTATTCTTTCCACAAAATAGTGACACCCATCGTGGCACCCGCTGTGGCAACCATGGGAATCATGGCTTTCATCGGAAACTGGAACAGTTATCTTTTACCCATGATCCTCATTAATAAAACTGACAAAATGACCTTGCCCGTTATGATGGCAACCTTAAAGGCTTCCAACCATATTAATTCAAACCAGGGAGCCATTTACCTCTCGGTTGCAATTTCGATTATCCCGATTTTGCTTGTTTTTATCGCATTTTCGAAATACATCATCAGCAGTGTATCAGCGGGCGCAATAAAGGAATGACATACTTTTTCTCATGTCCTCTCTCATTGGTTTGACAGGCACCTCCCCACCCCCCGGGGAGGTGTTTGTCGTATTCAGTTAGGGTCATTGTAAAAGTCTTTGATATCGAGTAAAATAATGTAGTTAAGTGTTTCCGAGAAAAGGTCATATTATGAGCATTGTAAAAGCTAAAGATCTGACATTTGAATATATAAGACGAGATGAAGAAGGCAACGTGGACGGCATAACCACCGCCATCGATAATGTAAGCCTTGATATTAAGGAAGGCCAGTTCATTGCAATTCTTGGCCACAATGGTTCAGGCAAGTCTACTTTTGCCAAGCACATCAACGCTATTCTTCATCCCACCGAAGGAACGGTCTGGGTGGACGGAATGGATACGGCTGATGAGGCCAATGTCTGGAATATCCGCCATGAGGCCGGAATGGTTTTCCAGAATCCCGACAACCAGATAATAGGTCAGGTGGTTGAGGAGGACGTGGGTTTTGGCCCTGAGAACATGGGAGTTCCCACTGAGGAAATCTGGCAGAGAGTGGAAGAGAGCCTTAAGGCTGTGGGAATGTATGAATTCAGAAAGAAATCCCCCAACCACTTATCCGGAGGTCAGAAACAGAGGGTCTCCATTGCGGGAGTTCTTGCAATGCACCCCAAGTGCATCGTGTTTGATGAGCCCACGGCAATGCTTGATCCCAACGGACGAAAAGAGGTTATAAGAGCAGCCAGGGCCTTAAATGATGTGGAGGGAATCACAGTTATTCTCATCACTCATTATATGGAAGAGATTATTCATGCGGATAAGGTTTTTGTCATGGATAAGGGAAAGATAGCCATGGAGGGAACCCCGAGAGAAGTCTTTTCGAAGGTAGATGAATTAAAGGCTTTGAGACTTGATGTTCCACAGGTTACACTTCTTGCATATGAACTTAAGAAACGTGGGGTTAATCTGCCCGACGGTATTCTTACGAAGGAAGAGCTTGTAAAGGCTCTCGGATTATAGATTTTCACTTAAGGTGATATTATGTCGATTATTTTGGATCATGTATCTTACGTATATGACGCCGACACCAACATGCCTGTAAAGGCGCTGGATGACATTAATCTTGTTATTAATGACGGCGAGTTTATCGGACTTATCGGGCATACGGGCTCCGGCAAATCAACGCTGGTTCAGCATCTGAACGGGCTAATGAAGGCCACAAGCGGCACCATTTACTATAATGGTGAGGACATATACGACAGTGACTACAACAAAAAAGAATTAAGAAGCAAGGTTGGACTTGTGTTCCAGTACCCTGAGCACCAGTTATTCGAAGTTGACGTTTTTACCGACGTATGTTTCGGACCAAAGAACCTTGGATGGGACGACAAGAAGATACAGCTCAAAGCCTATGAAGCCTTGAAGATGGTGGGAATTGAGGATGAGTATTTCTACCAGTCCCCCTTTGATCTGTCAGGAGGGCAGAAGAGAAGGGTGGCCATTGCAGGTGTTCTTGCCATGAGCCCTGAGGTGCTGGTTCTTGATGAACCCACGGCAGGCCTTGATCCCAAGGGAAGGGACGAGCTTCTTAATAAGATATCGGAGCTAAGACGAACCACAGGAATGACTGTTGTGCTGGTTTCCCACAGTATGGAGGACGTGGCCAACTATGTGGACCGTATCGTGGTTATGAATAAAGGACGCGTCATGTATGACGATGTGCCCGCTGAAGTATTTAAGAACTATAAGGAGCTTGAGGCAGTTGGACTTGCAGCGCCCCAGGTTACCTATATTATGCATGCATTAAATGACGCCGGATTGAAGGTTAACTGTGAAGTTACCACGGTTAATGAAGCGGCGGACGAGATAGTGAAGGCATTGAAAGGCCAGAAATAGATGTTACGAGATATTACCCTTGGACAATATTATCAATCCGATTCTGTAATCCACAGGCTGGACCCCAGAGTTAAACTTTTGGGAACTGTGGCTTTTGTGGTGTCCTTGTTTTTGTCGGATTACTTCCTCGGCTATCTTGTAGCCATTTTGTTCCTGGCAATCTGTGTTGAACTTTCCACCGTGCCCTTTAAGTTCATTGTTAAGGGTATGAAGACCATTGTTTTTCTTCTTATTATAACGGTTGTTTGCAATTTATTATTCACAACAGGAACGACAGTAGTGTCATTTTGGAAGGTGACCATAACAGTAGAAGGCATAAGAATGGCACTTATGATGGCCTTAAGACTTTCGTTGTTAATTCTAGGTTCATCAATTATGACGTTAACCACCACACCAAACAACTTGACGGACGGAATGGAAAGCGTCATGTCACCTCTTAAGAAAATTAAGGTTCCGGTTCATGAAATCTCCATGATGATGTCCATTGCCTTAAGATTCATTCCCATTCTTCTTGAGGAGACCGACAAGATAATGAAGGCGCAGATTGCAAGAGGAGCGGACTTTGAAAGCGGCGGACTTATTAAGAGAGCTAAAGCAATGGTTCCCTTGCTGGTTCCTTTGTTTATATCTGCCTTCAGAAGAGCTAATGATCTTGCTCTTGCTATGGAAGCAAGATGTTATCGCGGCGGTGAGCATCGTACCAAGATGAAACCTTTGAAATACAGAAAGAGAGACGGAATTGCCTACGGCATTCTGGTTGTTTATATAGCAGCTGTTATTATAGTCGGCAAGTTTGGGATCCCTGTTGGAGGATTTGTTTGGTAGTATGAAGAGAGTACTTCTTACGGTGGCTTACGATGGAACAAATTATCATGGCTGGCAGGCTCAGGATAACGCCAACACCATCGAAGCGGAATTAAATAAGGCATTGACCGATTTGGTTAATGAGAAGATTGAGGTTATCGGAGCCAGCAGAACTGATACAGGTGTGCATGCTCTTGGTAACCTTGCTGTTTTTGATACCGAAATGCAGATGCCTGCAGAGAAGTTTTCATACGCATTAAACGCCAGATTGCCCGAAGATATAAGGGTTGTGGGATCTCGTGAGGTTCCTCTGGATTTCCATCCAAGGAAGACCGGCATGAAGAAAAGATATGAATATCACATCTATTCGGCCGAGTTTCCATCCCCTGTAAGGCGTCTCTACAGCCATTTCACCTATCATGAGCTTGATGTGGAGAAGATGAATGAGGCAGCACAGTATCTTGTGGGTGAACATGACTTTACATCTATGTGTAGTGTAAATGCCCAAAGTGACTCAAAGGTCAGGACAATATATGACATAAGTGTCATTAAGCATGGATCGGAGATTATTATCTCCGTTACAGGCAGCGGCTTCTTATATAACATGGTTCGGATCATCGCCGGCACCTTAATGGAGGTTGGCATGGGAAGAAAGCCGGCGGCCTGGGTGGGCGAAGCCCTTGAGGCAAAGAACCGTGAGGCCGCCGGCCCCACCGCCCCCGCCTGCGGACTGGTGCTTGTGGGGTATGAGGAGTAAGGGGGGATTTTGTACCTAAATCGACAGTTTTAGCTTGTTTTAGGTACAAGATTGGTTGACATAACACAGCAAGTCTTGTTTTTGCATGGCGAGAAAGCGGATAAAATCCCCATTTTCCGCAATTTATTATGCTTTTTAGCTTCACATTTCGAAATTGAGCCCAATTCCTTGTACCTAAATCTGGAGTTTTAGCCTGTTTTAGGTACAAAAGCAAGAAAAACAAGTTTACATAACTTGCTAAGGCATTCAAAGGACAGATGAAATAGCTTTGGTTTGATGGGAGAGAAGAGGAATACATGAAAAAGAGATCAATTCTGTTACTAATAGCATCGATGACTTTGGTTCTGGCGGCTTGCGGGACACCTGAAAAGCAGGAAACAGAGGAAGCAAGTGTATTTGAAGAGGTGCAAGCGACACCAGCTCCCACTGAGACTCCCACACCGGAGCCTACAGCCCAACCTACTGAGGAGCCAAAGATGGAAGAATCCAAGGAAGATCAGGAAGTTGATAAGTCTCCCTTCTGGCTTTGGGAGTATGAAGGTTATGTTGATGAAGCTTCCGATTATCTCTGGGCAGAAGAGTTTGTTGACAGAGACTTTGACGGTGACGGCAAGAACGACAGATTATACAGAAAGTGTGATGCTGAGAACCAGCTTGCTTTCTATACTATAGAGTTTGGCAATGATACAAAGCTTGAGATTCCTCAGTGCTGGAATACGGGATTCCCGCATATTCAGTCTGAGGATCTGGACGGTGACAAAGACCTTGAGCTTCTTATTAACATGACCTACGACACCAGCACTGATCCCATGATGTTTGGTGACATGTGGCTCTTTGACTACGATAAGAAGAAAGAAGAATATAAGGAAGTAAAGCTTCCTTTTGATAACGGCGAGAACGGAGCCAAGACCATTCATGTCAACTATGGAAAGACAGTGAATTCTGTTATGCCCATAGAGATAAAGAAATATGATTTCGCAATGGACCTTGATGTTGATGAGGACTGGCTTTCCAACTGGTGGACCTACGATGAAATGGAATCGGATCTTATGATATGGAATTCTCTCATCAAGGACTATGAAGATGAGAAAGCAATTTACTGTGAGATAGAGGTCTTTGGCAAGACAGGAAGAGTTATAGGCTTTTATCTTGTTTATAACGACGGGGAATATGAAGTTCAGGGAATGGATTATTCCGATTATTCACAGATGTATGACTGATTAAGAGGAGGCCTATGGAGAAACGCGGACTTAAGGAATGGGTTGTAAGATCAGTAATTCTTGTAATTGGACTTATAATTGCGCATCTTGGCGTAACACTTTTCCTGCTTTCAGATTTGGGAGCGGACCCTTTTAATGTGTTTGTTCAGGGAATCTTCAGAAAGATTTCCGCCGTGACAAACACAGACCTCATCACCCACGGCCGCGTCCACATGGCGATTTCTCTCATTATTATAGTAATTCTTTTGCTCGTTGATAAAACATACGTAAAGATCGGCACCCTTATCTGCATGATTTGCGGTGGACCGATTATTGATTTCTTTACCAATATTCTTAATCGCATTCTTCCTTTGGAAAAACCAAATTCTCTCCGCTTCATCATGCTGTTTCTTGGTTGTGTAATACTGGCATATGGAATGACTATAGTTATTAAGTCCGATGCGGGAACCGGCCCCAATGATCTGGTGGCGGTTGTGATATCGGACAAGATAAAGAAAAAATTCGGCGTTACGCGTCTGGTGGTGGACATTTGCTTTACACTGCTGGGATTCTTCCTTGGGGGAACGGTGGCCTACGGCACCCTGGTATGTGTTGCCCTGGTTGGTCCTGTGGCAGGACTCTTCCTTCCCATTAACGGTAAACTGGTGGAGAAAACAGTAAATAAAATTGCTTAGAAAATCAAAGGGGGTGTTGACACATCCCCTATATTTGTACCATAATAAGAAGCGATAAAACGTTGACGAGGACAGTAGCTTACATGCTCATTCCCAGAGAGGACTGCATTTGGTGAGAGCAGCCTGTGTGAAAAGTAAGTGAATACCACCTCCGAGTGACCTTAATACGGTCCGTATCCCTTCGTTACAGGGCAATGAGTGGTTACCGATTTGGTAGCAAGCATAGGTGGAACCGCGTAGATAAGAATTTACGTCCCATGCACAAACAGGAGTTGTGCGTGGGATTTTTTATTCCTTCGCACCAAGCAAGCAGAAAGGAGTTAATTATGAAAGTTATTTACAACGACGGAAACGTTGCTGAATGTCCAGAAGAAGAAGTAACTCATGTCTTAAGACATTCCGCAGCACATATTATGGCACAGGCCGTTGAGCGCCTTTATCCCGGCGCACAGTTTGCATACGGACCTGCCACAGAGAGAGGCTTCTATTATGATGTGGATCTCGGAGACACCAAACTCTCCGACGAGGATCTTATTAAAATAGAAGAAGAAATGAAGAAGATTACAAAGGAAAACCTTCCTTTTAAGACCTTTGAGCTTCCCAGAGACGAGGCTATTAAGTTTGTTCACGACAGAGGCGCTGTATATAAGGAAGAGCATATCGGGGATTTGCCTGAAGATGCGAGGATTACTTTTTACCAGCAGGGCGATTATGTTGATATGTGCGTAGGTCCTCATATTACATACACAAAGGCTTTGAAGGCATTTAAGCTTACCGGTTTAAGTGGAGCTTACTGGAAGAACGATGCCAAGAACAAGATGCTTACACGTATTAACGGTGTGGCTTTTGCTACAGCTGAGGAACTTGCTCAGTATGAGAAGGAATTAGAGGAAGCAAAGGCAAGAGACCATCGTAAGATTGGTAAAGAGATGGGTCTTTTCATGACAGATGACCTCATCGGTAAGGGTCTTCCCATGTTCCTTCCCAAGGGTTATACAGTTTGGCAGGAACTTGAGAATTACATTAAGGCCAAAGAGCTTAAGCTTGGCTACCAGCACGTTATGACTCCCTGCGTAGGTACAGTTCAGCTTTACGAGACCAGCGGACACTGGGCACATTATAAAGCAAACATGTTCCCTGCAATGGAGGTTGAGGGAGAGAGCTTCGTGCTTCGTCCCATGAACTGCCCTCACCATATGATGATTTATGCTAACAAGCCTCACAGTTATCGTGAGCTGCCCATAAGAATCGGTGAGATTGCTCACGACTTCAGATTTGAGTCCAGTGGAACTCTTAAGGGTATTGAGAGAGGCAGACATTTCTGCCAGAATGATGCTCACCTTTTTGTTACTCCCGACCAGATCAAGGATGAGGTTAAGAAGGTTGCAGACTTAATCTTTGATGTATATAAGGATTTCGGAATCACAGATTACAGATGCGTTCTTTCCTTGAGAGACCCCGAGGATACAGAAAAGTATCATCCCGATGACGAAATGTGGAACAAGGCAGAGGATGCGCTCCGTCAGGTCCTTAACGATATTGGAATCGAGTACACAGAGGAAATCGGTGAGGCTGCTTTCTACGGTCCCAAGCTTGACGTTAACGTTAAGCCTGCAGTAGGTGCAGAGTACACGCTTTCAACCTGTCAGCTTGACTTCTGCTTACCTGCCAAGTTTAACCTTAAGTATATCGACAAGGACAGCACAGAGAAGACTCCTGTTGTTCTTCACAGAGCTATTCTTGGTTCTCTTGACAGATTTATGGCTTACATCATTGAGGAGACCAAGGGTAAATTCCCTACATGGCTTGCTCCTTTGCAGGTTAAGGTTATTCCTGTCAGCGAGAAGACAAACGATTATGCTGCCAAGGTTAACGAGGCTTTGGAACAGGCAAATATTCGTACAACCCTTGATGACAGAAATGAGAAGGTTGGCTACAAGATTCGTGAGGCTCAGCAGGAAGACCGCGTTCCTTACATGCTTGTAATCGGACCCAAGGAAGCTGAGGACGGCACTGTAAGCGTAAGAAAGCGTGACTGCCAGGATACCGAAGCTATGAAACTTGAAGAGTTTATCAAGAAGATAAGCGAAGAAATTGCAACAAAAGCAAGATAATTAAAAAAATTATTGACACCGCCACACCGATAGCATATAATATCTCGGTGTGGCGATATTTTGCCCTTTTTTAACAATGCCCCGTTAGAATCGGCAGAACCCACATTACTACAGGACATTATAAGATACGAAATGTAGCCCGGACATCTGCATTTAATCTTAAGCGTGACCTGAATCAGTTTGATTTATTCTTTACGGAGGTAAATACATGAAAACATTTATGGCCAGCCCGGCTACAATCGATAGAAAATGGTATGTAGTAGATGCAACCGGAATGACACTTGGTCGTCTTTCTGCAGAAGTTGCAAAGATTTTAAGAGGTAAGAACAAAGCTATCTTCACACCTCACCTTGATACAGGCGATTATGTAATCGTTACTAACGCAGCTAACGTTAAGGTTACAGGTAAGAAGCTTGATCAGAAGATTTACTATCATCACTCTGACTACGTTGGAGGTATGAAGGAGACAACTCTTCGTGAGATGATGGCTAAGAAGCCTGAGCAGGTTATTGAACTTGCAGTTAAGGGCATGCTTCCCAAGGGACCTTTAGGAAGAGAAATGTTCACAAAGCTTCACGTATACGCAGGCGCTGAGCATCCTCATGCAGCACAGAAGCCTGAGACATTGACATTTTAAGGCGAGGGAGGATTAGAAAATGGCTAGAGCTAAAGCAAAAGAGAAATTTTACGGCACAGGAAGAAGAAAATCTTCTGTTGCAAGAGTATATTTAGTTCCCGGTAAGGGAAACATCACAATCAACAAGAGAGGCATTGACGAGTACTTTGGTCTTGAGACTCTTAAGGTTATCGTTCGTCAGCCCCTTGCAGCTACAGAGAACCTCGAGAAGTTTGATGTTCTTGTAAACGTTAAGGGTGGTGGATACACAGGTCAGGCCGGTGCTATCCGTCATGGTATCGCAAGAGCACTTCTTCAGGCAGATGAAGAGTTCAGACCTGTTCTTAAGAAAGCAGGCTACCTTACAAGAGACCCTCGTATGAAAGAGAGAAAGAAATACGGTCTCAAAGCAGCAAGACGCGCACCTCAGTTCTCAAAGAGATAATCTGCGCGAACTACGAGCGATGCAAAACAAAGCAAATACAAACTCCCTGGATGCTTGCATCCAAGGGAGTTTTTTGTTTGCTTTTGTTTTATAGCGCGACAGCGCGACATGAGCAAGACACGAAGTGTCTGCGAATGGCATCGCGGAATATGGACATCTGTCCTGGGGTGTTTTTTGTGCCGTTGAACAGAATGGTAGATATAGGTATAATTACAAACAGTTGCTACAAAGAAATAATTTTACGTATTTCTGAATAGATTAACTTTCAGTTAAATGTACGTGAGGCGAATAATAATGGTATTAAAGAAGAATTATAAAAAAACACAGCTTGCATGCTATCTGGGATTTGTAACACAGGCCATCTGCGCTAATTTTGTACCGCTATTGTTTATAACATTTCATAATACATACAATATATCATTTGGAAAGCTGGCTGCTATTTCAACAGTATTCTTTGTTACACAGCTTGTAGTTGATTTTTTATGTGCAGGTATAGTAGATAAACTGGGTTACAGAGTATGCGTAATAGCTGCAGAGATTACATCAGGATTAGGACTTGCAGGACTTGCTGTATTACCTGACTTATTGTCAGTACCATTTTGGGGAATCCTTGTGTGTGTATTTATATATGCTGTTGGAAGTGGATTGACAGAAGTGCTGGTAAGTCCAATTGTAGAAGCATGTCCATTTGAAAATAAGGATACAATGATGAGTCTTCTTCATTCCTTTTATTGCTGGGGATGGGTTGGAGTTGTCTTGGGCTCCACAGCCTTCTTTACGGTTTTTGGTATAGAAAAATGGAGAATAATGGCACTTATATGGTCGGTCATTCCGCTTTATAACATTTTCAATTTTGCAACCTGTCCAATCGAACCACTGGTAGAAGATGGTAAGAGCATGACAATGCCCCAACTGTTGAAAACAAAAGCATTTTGGATTTTTATTATACTCATGATCTGCGCAGGTTCTTCAGAAATAGCGATGGGACAGTGGGCATCCGCCTATGCTGAATCAGCACTACATGTTTCCAAAACAGTTGGAGATTTGGCTGGACCCTGCGGATTTGCAGTGTGCATGGGAATCAGTAGACTTCTTTATGGAAAGTTCGGTGAAAAAGTTGATCTGACAATTTTCATGATGGCATCCGGAGTAATGTGCCTTATGTGTTATCTGGTTGCCGGACTGGCAAATATACCATGGGTTGGATTGATTGGATGTGCATTATGCGGATTTTCTGTAGGTATAATGTGGCCAGGTTCAATTAGTATATCATCACAGATACTTCCAACTGGAGGTACAGCAATGTTTGCACTTCTAGCGCTCGCAGGAGATTTAGGGGGAGCAATGGGCCCTGCTATTATTGGAAGTATATCTGAAAAAGAGGCTAATAATTTGCAGGCAGGAGTATTGGCAGGTATAGGTTTTCCTATCATTTTAGTAATTTCAGTGTTCTATATTCGAAATAAGTATCGATAGATATTCAAATTGGTGGAAGTAATATAGCAGGCAATATCGTCATATTATAAACTTTCGTTGCTAACAGCCTCGCACATTAGCCCTGAGCTCTCTACCGTACGCAGCAGGTAAACAGCAACTTGTCCTGGAAATGCCACAAACACAGCACTTAAGGCAGTGAAAAAGTTCTCAAAGAGATGAGAATATCTGCTATGGCAGATTTCAGAAGACTCGGTACATTTGTACCGGGTCTTTTTTGTATCTATGCATTATTTATGGATTTTTTAGACTATCGCTAGACGGAATGTTGTAAAATTTAAGAGGAATATAAAGCCACGACGGAGCTAAGATAAGAAAAGAGGAGGCGATTCATGAAAAAGCGTTTATGCAATCAGCTCTGGATAGTTTCAGCATTGACCATATTGGGGAGTACTCTTTTGATTGCCTGTGGGGCACCATCCGGAAACGCTCTTAGTGAAATGGAGATTCCGTTATATTTTCACTCTGTTGATAATGAGGCAAGTATCAAACTCTATTTTGCTGATGAAAGCAAAGAGGTTCCCTACTTTGACATTGATACTGCCGTCTCCCTCATAGAGAGAGTCAATCACGAGATTATCGAAGATAAAAACTATGCACTGACCACTTCGGCCCAGGGCTCAGTGGTAACAATTACCCGTGAAAACCAGTATCCTATGCAGATAGACTGCGATAAAGACACAATTAGTTTTTATGATTTTGATGCTTTTTTCGTTCCGTCCTGGACAAGCACGATTATAGATGTACTGCAGCCGGATAGTGCCTTTGAGGGCCTTATCCTCTCAGAGGAAAACTCTTATAGCCGCTTTGGTTCGGGGGTGGTTTTTGATCTTAAAAAATATGGTATAGACCTGATTGAAGAGAATGGTAAATGCTATATTCCCATGCAGACATTAAGTGATATCATGCTGTCTCTTCCGAGTTATGTATGCCTTCTATACAATAACGAAGGAGTATTTGTCTATGAGTATGGTTCAGAACCCGGCAGGGAGCTTTTGAGGAAGTATTATGAAGCACAGCCCAAGGAGGGCAAAAGCGAGGGACTCGCGGACTATACATATAACGAATTATGTATGATGATGGATCATTTTTATGGTTTGAAAGAAAGCCATGGAATTGAGGATTTTGATGAATTCTTTACTGAAACAGCTCTTCGTGACGCATTAAGGAGTACTGATCCTGAGATGTCTGCAAGGGCGATGAGAGTTTTGATGGATCTTTACATTGATGACTTACATAGCGGGTATATGCTTAATTCGTGGCGGATTGGCATGGATGCGCAAATCGACGGGATGACTGGCAAGTCAATTCAAAACATGAGTGATTCGGCGATGAAGTATTATACCGCCAGGGAAAAGTATTATCCCGACGGGATTCCCGGATACGAGGAAGTCGGAAACACAGCATACATCACCTTTGATAGTTTCCAAGCAAAAGATAAGGATGCTGATTATTATAAGGACGCACCTACCGCTGATACACAGGATACTGTTGGCCTTCTTTTGTATTCATATTCACAGATTACGAGAAAGGGAAGCCCTGTCGAGAATGTAGTTATTGATTTAAGTATGAATTCCGGAGGAGACACCGTCACTGCAAGTTTTATGATAAGTCTGTTTCTGGGAGAAGGTTCAGTATGTATCCAGGATACACTGACAGGTGCTTATGCCAATGAATGTTTTCGTGCAGATGCCAATCTTGATGGTGTATACGACGAAAAGGACTCGCTCCTAAACTACAATCTGTACTGTATTACCTCATCTATCAGTTTTTCCTGCGGTAATCTGGTGCCGAGTGTATTAAAATCGTCGGGTCAGGTTACTATTTTAGGACAACAAAGCGGAGGCGGCGCATGCACAGTAATCCCATTTTCAACAGCAGATGGAACTCTGCTTCAGATGTCCAGCAATCGCCGTCTGAGCTACATGAAAAACGGTTCTGTGTATGACATTGACCAGGGCGTAGAACCGGACTATATGATACATCAACCTGAGCACTTCTATGATAGAGAGGCTTTGACTGAGTATATAAATAATCTGTACTGAACGATAAGGACACCTGTTTAATGCAAAATAAGGAGGAAAATTATTCATGGATGCAAAAACAATTATTATTTCAATTATTGCCGCATTACTTGCCTTTGTTATCTGTGGATTTATCTATCAGCGAATGATCAAAAGGGAAGTTCCGGAGCCTATAGGGAAACTACAGGCAATCCTGCCGGTTGTTTTGGGATGTATTTGCGTACCGATTTCCGGCGGTTCCGGGATTGGGTTATTGGCCGTATTAAGAATCATCGGGATAGAGGGTGCAAAAATGCAGGCGCTATCGGCATCTTTCTTTACAGCATTTTTTATGGCTGGTGGCGTGGAGGAATTGTTTAAGTTTCTTGCAATCATCATAACGCTGGTTGCTCTGAAAAATAAGGTACGCAATGTTTATGAGTATATCCTCCTGGGAGCAGCGGTTGGCTTTGGCTTTACGTTTGTAGAGGACTTTACTTTTGGAGACTCGATTATTGTGTTACTAATCAGAACTCCTTTAGTGTTCACTCATATGACATTGAACATGATAATGGGAGAGTTTATAGGAAGAGCCAGGTACAACAAATTAAAGGGCAAAGGTCCGACGGCGCTGTACTGGGCTTTGGCAATCATCATTCCAACTGCTTTACATACTCTGTATGATGCCGGAACAATTTTTAACTATCCGGTTTTGAAGAATGGCGATTTTATTGTAGGTGGCATACTTGGCGGAGTAGCAATTTTGACAAATATTGTTCTTTTGATCTATGTGCTGGTAAGAGCCAAGAAGAACGCTGAAAAGTTCTCTGCTCTTTCTGTCTTACCTGAAGACGCGCAAGTAAAAGAGGAGAATACCAATGCTTAAAAAGTACATTGAATTCATGAAAAGATCTCCACTGATTACTGCTGCGCTCTGCATAGTATATGTTGTCGTATGTTTCAAATCAGTGCCGACCCAGACGCATTTTCAGTTTTTCATCGTAAGAACGATGCTATGTGGAGCAGCGTGTTTTTTCCTGTATCAGATATCGGGAGACAAGACCCTTGCATCCAGCTATAATTCAACAAGTTATGTTTTGAAGTATTCTGTTGGATTTCTGATAGTAGCCTTTTCACTTGGCACTATTGTGTTGGTTTCAGATATAAGTGAAAAAAGGCCGCTTTTGCAGAATCCTGTTTTGGAGCTGTTTGTTGTGTTCCTCATGTATATGTCTGTGGGGCTTTTTGAGGAGTTGTCCTTCAGGGCTGTTGTCAACGATGCGATCATATATAAATTCAGGAATTGGAAATATGTATTTGTATTTGGGGCAGTTGTTTCCTCGCTTGTCTTTGGAGCAGTACATGTTTTAGGCGGATTTGATCCACTCTCAGCAATGGCTTGGGGACAGGCTATTGGAAAAACTCTTGAAGCAAGCCTTTTCGGACTTGCTCTTCTGATACTGTACTGGAAAACAAGAAATATATGGGCATGCGGACTGGCGCACGGACTAAATGATTTTCTTACTGATTATACCTCAGGATTATTTATTCCCGAAGAGGGTCTTGGCTCCTATGTCCGGATGGGTGAAGATGCAGCTAAATTACTTTTGGTCTATGTCGGAATGATAGTAATCAATCTGGTCTTTGTTCTGATCATATGGAAGAAAGTCGGTAAGACAATTGATTTTGAAAAGATAAGGCGCGAGTGGTAGGAGGCATTGTATGAAATGCAAGCGTTCCGAAGCAGGATGGGGACTATGGGATTTCGCAAGAAATCTCATATGAACGTGACTATTGAGAAGGCTTTATACTCAGATCAGTCTGGAAATGAAAGAATATGATGAAACAGAAAGATAGATCTGTTTTTAGGATGAAATAACAGAGTTGCCACCAGCCGCATACAGTAGCCCTGAGTTTTCTACCGTACGCAGCAGGTAAACAGCAACTCGCCTTACAAATGCCCAAAACAAGGCACTTAAGGCAATGAAAAAGTTCTCAAAGAGGTATTCTGTCATGGAAGATTCATTTGATAATAGTGTAGAAAAAGCTCTTGTAGAAATAAAAAAGCGAACACATTCAACTGATAGTTGGCTATGTATATCAGAAGATGGGTATAAAATCACTAACCCAGAAAAATATGAGGATATTTCTCTTCAATGTGACATAAATACGATTGATTTAAGCAAATTATGTAATCTTAAGCGATTATCAATTCGCTCGAATAGTCATGGAGATTTATACGGAATACCTATCCCAAAGGCATTTTCCGTCTCTATCTTCTTTAAATGGGAATACTTAAAACAATTCTGTTTTGATGACGCAGAAGATCTGGAATTATGTATAGAACCAACTGAAGAAGAGATATCCATTAGTTCAGGCAACCTTAAAAGACTTAAGCTTTCCTTTAGGCCAATGGACGGCGAGTTTCATAGTGTGCATCTTAATCTTACAGGCTGTGAAAACTTAGAAACACTGATTCTTTCTGGAATCACACTTGTTGACACAAAAAACATCGAATTTCTGCCAAGTCTTAAAGTACTAAATGCTCGTGAATGTTCAATACCATCTTTATCATGGATTAAAGAATATGATTTACTTAATGCCCTTTTTCTTGAACACTGCAATATTACAAGGTTGGAAGGGATTGAAGCACTACAACATTTGGAAAGAATAAGCTTAAGTGGTAATAATATTTCCGATCTTACACCTTTGATGGGACTTAAAAGCTTAAAAAAGCTTAATGTTATTAACAATCCTGTAAGTAGAATACAAGTTGAAGAACTGCGGAATAACAATGTTTTTGTTATAGCAACAAGGCAGGATAGAGACCTGATGTATCTCGATGATGTGGGCGATGAAAGATTTTTACAGACAGCCGTACAAGCTCAATTACAGGAAGACTTAAAACCCATTGAACAGTTCCCTGTTTATCAGCAAAAATATATCAGCGAATCAAGAAAACTATCCTTTAACGATAGATTAAAGGATAACATACAACGTAGATTCCAATCCTTTTTTTATTCAATAACACCATGGAGCGCATATGGGGCAGTTAATAATTGGCAATATAGGGAATACTATATGAATTCCATGCTGGATAAGTATCCATTTCTCAAGATTCAGGACCATATGACTGAGGCTATAAGTCTTGAGAAACAAAAATATTGTGATCCGGCAAAGAATAACCGGCTTGTGTTTATACAATCAAATGACATTGTATGTATCGAGGTAGCAATAACACCTGATAAAACTGGATTGACTATTAATCACGAACCATCATTCCGGCTAAATGGTATAGAAAAACTGGTTGTTAAACATTGGCCTTCTGAGTACGAAGGCATTTTACAGGATAACTACCTAGAAATATCAATTGTTGGAAAATACTCCGGTTTGGAAGCAGAAAGTTTAGTGTTTCCTGTAATCATATCTGTTTTGGCATATTCTAAAGGATATTGTGATGGTAAAAAAGCCATCATTGGAGATTTTAAAGTTAATGGTACTCTAAAAAAAGAAGCTGCCAGCGACAAAAATATATCTATTGCAGAAAATGAGGGCGCAAAAAACGTCTTTATGTATGGTAAGGCTGCTTCTTATGATAAAAAGACACTCTCACAACACAACCTCAATTATTATTATGTCAAAGATTACAAAGATATAATTGGAAAAATGTTGGAGATTAAAACCGATGGATTTGAACAGATAAGTCTAATGGATTTGATGTAAACATGCACTGTAATTAGTTATTCGGATACTTGGAGCATCTTAATTATGAAGAATGATTTATCACTTATATTTGAAAGAAAACCTTCACAATGGGGAATGCGTGGTGATCCATTCATGTGGGATGAACTGCAGGAGAAGTGCGTAGGAAAGCCGCTGGACCTTGACGAAGATGGTGTCGTAATGATGGTGTGTGACTATTTTAAAACCGTTACCGGCAAAGCCTTAACATATGATGCAGACGCATATGTTGAAAAATATGCTCAGGGGGGCATGTCATCGGGGCTCGTATGTGGAATGTTCTGGATGTCCAGAGGCATTCCTCTCCTTATAGATAACTTGCGAAGGGCAAAAGCCGCATATCCCATAATAACCCTCTGTGGAAGTACACGATTCAAGGATCAGTTTATAGAGGCACAAAAGAGACTTACATTGGAAGGCAACATTGTTATCAGTGTAGGTCTTTTTGGTCATTCTGGTGATCAGGAAGTCTGGGAAAACATGGACGAAGGAACTCTCACTAAGACTAAGGAAATGCTTGATAATATGCATAAACGTAAGATTGATATGGCTGATTCGATATTTGTTATCAATGTAGGCGGTTATATCGGAGATAGCACCAAATCTGAGATAGATTATGCTATTGCACATGGGAAAAAAGTTGAATATTTGGAAAACTGACAATAAGGAGTCATGAGCATGGATAGTACAAATGTTTTTGTAAAAAGTGAAGTTCATCCTATTAAAATGTTGTTTCTTGAGAAATTTGATGTTGATTTCTACCAAAGAGAATATGTATGGGAGAAAAAACAGATTGAGGATCTGGTCGAGGACCTTACTATAGAATTTCTTAAGAATTGGACTGAGGGAGATGCTCTGCCCAAAGTCAGTGAATATTCGCCATATTACATGGGAGAAATAGTTCTATCAGAAAAAGGTGGAACTCGGAGTGCAATAATAGATGGTCAGCAACGTATAACTACAGTAACGCTGTTGCTGATTTATTTACAGCGAAGATTTGGTTCCGTTCAAGGATTCCCAGCAGACATCAGTAAACTTATATATGATGATTATTTTGGACAGCAACTTTTCAACCTTGATATAGAAGAGAGAAAACCTTGTATGTTGTCGCTGTACGAGACAGGCACATATAACGTTAAAGATACTGATCCGGTTTCGGTAAGGAATCTTGTTGATAGATATCAAGATATAGATGAATGCTGGAGAGCAGATGATATTAACGAAACAAATATTGTTCCTTTTATGTATTGGTTAAAAGAAAAAGTTATGTTTTCAAAGGTTTGGACTAACAGTGATGATTTCGCATATGTCATCTTTGAGACAATGAATGACCGTGGATTATCTCTTACACAGGTAGAGATGCTTCGAAGCTATATGCTCGCCAATATTGCAGTTGATAAGCGCGATCAAGTAATGAAGGAGTTTGATGGAATAATAAAGCGTCTTGCTTCAATAAATCTTTCCTCTAAGTCCAAGGCTGAGTTTGAATTTTTTAAAATTTATTTCAGATCACATTATGCACAGAATATGTCAACAGCTAAGAATGTTGGCTCTGACTTTGCGAAGATTGGTAAAGAGTTTCATAGATGGGTTCGTGATGAAAGCGAAGAATTAGGGCTTAAAGCATCTGCTGACTATATTGAATTCATGGATAAAATTATGTTTTTTGCAAAGACATATATCTATATCATGGATTTAATTGAGAGTAGAAATGTTGATGATTATCTGTATCTGATTGTTAATTCTGATTATGGGTTTACACTGCAGCCAGCTCTTATCATTGCGGCGATTTCTTATAATGACAGTACAGATATAATCAATGAAAAGATAAAAGTAGTGACAAAGTATCTTACAAAGATTTTGTCCTGGAGAATCTGGAATCATTGGCTTATTTCACAAAACCAGATGGAAACAAAAATATATGAGTTGTGTAAGCAAATAAGGGATATGTCTTTAGAAGATTTAAAGGCATATCTTGAGGCATACCAGATGGATGATAATAGTCTTGAAGGAAATTCTCCAAGGCTTAATCAGCAGAATAGGCCTAAGCTTAAGGTGCTGCTTGCGCTTATTACAGAAATAGTGGCTAAAGAATCTGGCACATCTGATTATATGCTCAACAAAAAAGAGATAGAGGTAGAACATATTTGGGCAAATCATTTTGAGCAGCATACTGATGAGTTCGATAACGAAAGTGATTTCTCGACGGCAAGGAATAACATTGGAGATCTACTGGTTTTGCCAAAGAGTTTCAACGCTTCCTATGGTGATGATGCGTATGATGCTAAAGTAAAGCAATATTTTTCTCAGAATATATTGGCTCAGACACTTAATCCACAGAAGTATGAAAATAATCCAGGATTTTTGTCATATATGAATAGTTCTGGGCTGCCGTTTAAGCCATACGATGTATTCAAAAAATCTTCTATTGATGAGAGAACAGATCTTTACAGGGGGATTCTTGAAACTGAGTTTCATGAATTTCTGGGATAATCATATCATGTAGTAGCTAAGATTGATTATATCAGAGGGATGATCATATGATAAATGGCTGTGAAGCGTGTATTGCCTATCAAGTGCAAAAAGGTATCGCAAAACCAGATCTATGCGAAAATTGCGGAAAACAGGAAATGTCTTGGAGACAAAGTGCGGCCGGCACTCTGTACATGGAATGTTCCAACTGTCACGATACCATTGCTGTTGACTTAAATACCCCTTGTGAATTAGACCCTGTTTTTGGGCAAAAGGTTAAGGTGACAGTTGAACCACAGCAGAGGATGCCAGAAAAAGAGGCTGTTTCGGGGCTGTCAAAAGCTTTTAAAGTTAATGCTTTAGGCATGATGAAGTTGCTTAAAGAGGGGATTTCCATGGAAGTATCGATAAATGAACTTGAAGTAATGATTTCATTGATGGATAGATTTGGTGTTAGATACAGTCTAGAGAACTATGAGGATTGCAAGGTGAAGTATTCATTTTATAAGGATTGTAAGTATCCTTACTCGGCAATGCGTATATTCATGAAATGATCAATGAAAATGGAGTTTTTAAATGGCAAGATCTTTTTCTAAAAAAGATGCTACACGCTTAAAGAGTGAGCACAATAAGCTTTTAAACAGATTGTATAAAGTAATAGATGAGCCGAAAAGATATGCTGGGGATATAAAAGATGCAGCTGATGGTCTGATTGCACAAGAAGTCTTAAATATTTTAAGGGATATTCCGGTTGAAGAGCTAAATCGTGACAGGGGCGGTCTGCGAATAAAGAATTTAAGAGATGCAGGCTATAACAATATTGCAGATGTTTCTACTACTAATGTATATTCCCTTGCTTCTATAAATGGAATAAGTCAGGATGCGGCATATACAATAAAGAGAATAGCTCAGGATTTTACAAATAAAGCTCGCAAAGATACAAAAATCAGGTTGAGTGTAGATTCAAAAACGGCTAAAAATACAGAGCTGGTTTCATCAATTTTTAGGTATAAAGCATTTTCAAGACTGTCAGATAAGGCAGATGATTTACTTAATGATTATGAGCAGAAAATACAATATTTGATTGAGGATCTTGAGCCATCTACTGGTACTTTCAAGTGGCTTTTTACATCATCGGCAAATAAGCAGAAGGCAGAAGCGGCATATACTGAGCTGACAGACTTGCTCGATAGTGAGTATGGCTCTCAAGCTATGGACATCACAGACAAGGCTAGAGAGGTGGATAGAACAGAAGATAGTGATGCTTGGGATGATTTTAAGCAAAAATCAATTGAGTATTTTACTACTCTGGAGAATGTTTATCCGGGTATATTAGGGAATGCTGACGAGGTTTATGGATTACCGGAAGATTTAGCCAGGGAAATCCAAGATGAATGTTTTTTCCCTGACGGATTGCTGTGTACTTTGAGAAGATATCAGGAGTGGGGAGTAAAATATACGCTTCATCAGGAAAAGGTTCTCCTCGGAGATGAAATGGGTCTTGGTAAAACAGTTCAGGCCATTGCAGCAATGGTTTCCCTAAAGAATACTGGAGCTACCCATTTTGTAGTTGTGTGCCCGGCAAGTGTTATTACAAATTGGTGTAGGGAGATCCGTAAGCACAGCAAATTGTCTGTGATAAAAGTTCATGGTCAAGGAAGAAAATATGCGCTGAATTCCTGGATTAGGTCAGGTGGAGTTGCGGTTACGACATATGAGACTACAGGCTATTTTAAATTGGAAGATGATTTTAGATTCACAATGCTTGTTGTTGATGAAGCACATTATATAAAAAATCCGGGAGCAGCAAGATCAAAGAATGTAAAGAGAATTTCTGAACATGCTGATAGAATGCTATTCATGACAGGTACCGCGTTGGAAAATAAGGTTGATGAAATGATTGCCCTTATCGATATTTTACGGCCTGAAATAGCGAGCTCTGTACGAAGCAGAGCATTTATGGCAACTGCACCGCAGTTTCGAGAGCGCGTAGCTCCTGTTTATTACAGGAGAAAAAGAGAACAAGTACTAACTGAATTGCCAGAACTTATTGAAAATAAGGAATGGTGTACCATGACACCGCAGGAAGAGGAAATATACGAAAAGACTGTTTATTCAAAGAACTTCATGGCTATTCGTAGGGTGTCCTGGAATGTTGATGATTTGAAATATTCATCAAAAGCTAAGAGACTGTTAGAGATTGTTGAAGATGCAAGAGATGATGATAGAAAAGTTATTGTTTTCTCATATTTTCTGGATACTATCGGGGCGGTATGTGAGTTGTTGGGACCTTCTTCCTGCATGAATCCTATAAATGGCTCGATCACACCACAAAGAAGGCAGGAAATAATAGATGAGTTTGACAGTGCTCCAGCTGGGACTGTATTACCAGCGCAGATCCAATCTGGAGGAACCGGTTTGAATATCCAGTCAGCAAGTGTAGTGGTAATCTGTGAACCGCAGTATAAGCCATCCATTGAAAATCAAGCAATTTCAAGGGCCTATAGAATGGGCCAGGCTCGAAATGTTCTTGTATATAGACTGCTTTGTGAGGACACTGTTGACGAGAGGATACTGACAATCCTTGAGAGAAAGCAGGCTGAATTTGATGCATTTGCAGATAAGTCAGTTGCGGCCAAGGAAAGCATTGAGATAGATGATAAGAGTTTTGGAGACATTATCAAAGAAGAGATAGATAGGATCAATGCAAAGCATGGACGTAGAGGAACTATAGAGGAAGAAGATAACCTGTAAATTAGGAGATTTGATTTGTATAACAAAAACTATGCAAGCCTCATAGAGGAGGCTTGTAATCATTTTACGAAAATAATACTTATATCGACTATAACGTTGTCTTTATCGGCATGTGGTTCTGTGAATTCAACAGATAGCAATGATCCAGAGCAAGAGTCAGATACGGAAGAGGTAACGCAAGAGCAGGTTGAAACAGTTGATGAGTCTAATGAGAAACAGGAGCCGATTGTCGCTTTGACAGAAGCTGAACTTCGAGAGTTCACAGATCTTTTTAATTCTGATGAGTATAATGGATTCCTTCTAGAATCATATAATTCTCCGGAAGAAATCAATTGGGACTCTGTCTTGGAATTTGGTGCTGGATTATCTGTACAGGATGTTTCTGAAAATGAGATTAGCGATTATCTGGAGTCTAAGGGAGAGAAGGAATTGTATGGTGATCTCTTCGTAATAAGGAAGAGTGACCTTGCAGATTATATTATCCAACATACTGGTCTAAGCAATATAGCAGATGATGTTCTTTTCTGGGATTATGTCCCGAAGTATGACTCATATTATAAAGAGCATTGGGCTGCACATCAAAATCAATACACCTGTGTATCTGGTAAAAAGGTAGGAGCTCATTATGAATTACGATTCAGAGTAAATTCTGAAGAATTACCGGGGACTAATGCCGGTAAGAATTATGGAAAGTGGGCTGACCGAGTTCTCAAAATGACTAGAACATCAGACACTATGGTCTTTGAGTCGAATGTTATTCAGTGGGACGACTATTGTGATGAGGAGCAGACATTCGATGTGGAGCTTTCGCAGTATGATGGACCAGTACACTTTGTTACTTATTCAGCAAATCCAGATGAAACTGATATTACGATTGTTAAAGATGGTAATTTCCTGGCAGATCTATATACATCAATATATTCTGAAGACGGGACAAAATATCTGAAGAAAGTTATCGCAGTAGGCTTTTTTGACTTTAATAGTGATGGTATGGATGATATTGCTGTTATAGGCGATTCGGATTTTGGAAAGCATGTTCTGTTATACGAGTCAGTTCACGGAGATTATCCATTCGAAAGCTTTGCAGATTTGAATGAAGAAAAAATGTCAGACATAGGGTGTGACTTTACAATAGCTGGTGTTAAGGAAGTTTTACTTGGTGATAAACAGAAAGAACAATATAGCAGTTATCAAGATCTTTATATGCATTTGGCAAAAGTTTACAACATACAAGATGATAAAAACCAATTTGATCTGATTTTTTCTGATGATGACGATATCCCAGAGTTTGTCGTTGGATATCCAGGTTACTGGGTTTCTCTTGTTTCATATGAGAAAGGTCAAGCACATTATCTCATGAACAGATGGCCTTATGGAGCTGGAGGAAATGGAGGTTATTCATATGCTCCCAGGACGGGAATCTATTATAATGGGAATGCAGACCATGCTGGTGCTATCTACTACAATACATACATGTCAAAACGTGATGTGGGTGAACTTGGGACGGATTATTGGGTAAAAGATATTAATTTCAATGATCTTGATGGTGATGGATGGCCCTCAGAGGACGAACTCAATGCTTCTGGTGAATATATTGGTTCTTCAGAATTTCATAACGAAACAGGTAAAGATATGACTGAGGACGAGATTAAAGAGGTAATAAGTCTTTACGAAAGCTATGAAATGAAACAGATTTCCGGCAGGATGGATTATCCAACATTTTTGGATAAGCTTGCTGGAAAAGAAGTGGGTATTACCAAGGAGCAGGCCTTGGTGGCAATTAAGAATTATTGCCTTGAGCAGAATGCAGATTTGGAGAACATAGTTAATTCTGGAAACTATACTGTTTACTGGAATGTTGAGTCGATTGATGACGCGGATATTGTTGTATTGTACAGATCTTATACAGGTTCTCAGCTCCGGTATTACATAGATCGGTTCTCTGGAAGTACATACAGCAAAGAGTTCGTTCCTGGAATTACTGAGGAAGAACAGTGGACTAATGAGTACTTTAATGTAAAAGATTACA
>JAEEGJ010002891.1_pt1 | contig 74489 bp, 58 predicted proteins | sample 8958761 | NCBI WGS metagenome assembly JAEEGJ01 (sample SAMN16246546, study PRJNA631951) | gut metagenome | biome: gut microbiome; feature: rumen; material: RS-attached | host: Bos | place: Iran: Karaj | collected 2018-10 | reverse complement strand
TACTTGGCTGGTGACGGCCCGGGAAACTAAATCAGTGCCGACATTATATATTCCTCCTTAGCTCAGTCGGTAGAGCACTCGGCTGTTAACCGAGTTGTCGCCCGTTCGAGCCGGGCAGGGGGAGCCAAAAATGAAGAGAGATACTCAACTGAGGTAGCGTTTCTTATGGAGGTGCGGCTATCTTTTGGTTGAGTGTCTCTTTTTTATTTTTTTATAATGCTATTAAATTGTCAAGTTCATATTATATGGTTTACGGACTCGGTTTTAGTGGTTTTCACGTAATGTGAAAACCACTGGAAAGACATTATGTACGAAGACAAGGTAACTTATCACTTTAAAAGGACAACTATCGGTGGCCTTTTTTCGTTACATACAGCTGTCTGCAAAAATGCAGGCGGCTGTAATTTTTTATGAAAGGTGTGAGTCTATTGAACAATGCAAATCATAAGAATCATTACAGAGAAAAAAGAGAGGTGAACTATAACATTGATACGATATTTAGATATGTTCGCAGGAATCGGCGGTTTCCGCTCAGGCCTTGAACGAGTCGGCGGCTTTGAGTGTGTCGGTTACTGCGAGATAGACAAATTCGCAAAACAGGCGTATGAAGCACTTTACGACACATCAAAGGAGGAGTATTTCGATGACGCAAGAAAAATCATCCCGGAAGGCTTGCCGGATATCGACCTTATTTGCGGAGGTTTTCCATGAGTGCGACACGTTCCTAACTGAAAAGGTTGGGCACTAATAAAATATAAAAGACCTTGCAAAATGGCAAGATGAACGGCTAATCGAATATGTGAGAAAGAAATTTAAATGGTACACTCCACAAACGGTACGTACGGTTGAGATTCCATAATCAAGTGACCCGACTAAAAAGCGTCCGCTTGGAATACCAACAATTATGGACAGGCTGATACAGCAATGTATCCTACAAGTATTAGAGCCAATATGCGAAGCGACTATCCGTGAATGGGAGGTGAACACATGATACACTTCATCGCAGGAGCAATGTTCGGCGGAACTGTGGGAGTTCTTGCTATGTGCTTCTGCATAGCGGCAGGCAGAGCTGATAATGAAGAAGCTCCACTCAAATGAGTGGAGCTTACCATACATATTGTATGGAATAACATTAAGAAAGACTATATTTTGTAGCAGAAGCATTGCCGCTTTTAACGATATACCCTTTTTCTACTAATCGGGTAAGTGTGCTGATCGCAGTTGTTTGCGAGCATTTTGTAAGCTCTTGTACTACAGGTCGTGTGATATATGCATTATCTTTAAGATAATCAATAATGGCTTTCTCTCTTTCAGATAGGTTGGCAGAATCTTTTGAGGAACGAACAGTACAATAATTGAAGTTCGGCAAGGTTATCTTGAAAGCATTATCTGTGATATCTACAGTCGGCTTCACATCGGACTCAGAGTAGCATTCGTTGATCTTAGGCATACCAGTTCCGTATGCTTCAATAAGATGAAGCCGATAAAAGACTTCGGCAAGGTTTTTGTTCCGAGGGACAGAAATACCGAGCATTATGTCATTGGCAGAGATTCCTTTGGGAAGTCCTCCGATAGTCACAAATTCCATACGATCGTCAAAGATGCTTATTAGTGTACTTGCAGAGTAGCTGTATTCTCTGTGAACTATTGAATTCAGCAATGCTTCACGAATTGCTTCAATAGGGTAGTCATATATATCTATCCTGCGAAGTCCTTCAAATTCTGAGCGGATATGATTGAATTGACCGATATAACTATACGTTTCTTCAAGCTGCTTAAAAAGGGAGCCTGAAAATTCACGACGATCCTTGAAATTTGTCTTGACAGAGCCTTCAAATACGGCAAATTTTATTGTATGCTCACATTGATCTGATAACAGCAGCGCAAGGTTAGAATAGGTCCCGTCCTCAGATATGAGGTGAAGCGTCCTTTTTTGTTCAGTACCGAAAGGCAATGATCTTTCTGCAAAATACTTATCAGCAGTATCAAACGTCAGATCCTGAGTAAGCGAACGCTCTGTCTCGTAATTATCACCGGCTGTTTCACGGATAAGACTTAGTATTCTTTCTTCAGATGCAGGAACATTTGCTGATCCCTGACGTATATATACACCTTCGGGACGAACACCCTTGCCTGAAAGGAAATAAGGTCTTGCAGTACCACGCTGTACACTTATTTTAACTATATTCTTTCCATCCATTACTAAGACTTTTATATCAGTGAACATTGTAACATCAGGACGGATCGAATCACGGAGAGAACTGCTGAGCTTTAGTTGACAATCATCAGTATCTTCAACTCCGACTGGAGTACCGTCATTGTCAATGCCAATGAATATGCTTCCGCCGGTTGTGTTTGCAAAAGCAATGACGCTCTTTTTGATATCATCAACATATTCACGCTTGAACTCGGTAATTTCGTTTTCTATCATCTTATGCCTCCAATCTAACAGCTATCTAACAATCTAACGGATATATAACACATTATAACCGATAGATTGGGAAATGTCAAGAGAAAACAATGACAAAATCAGTCGAGATATGTATTTTGGCGGCTTGAACAAAACAGAGGTGGCGCATTTATTGGTTTTAGGAGTAACCTAAGGAATACAGAGATATTTGAAAGGAGATAATATGCAAATAAACAGAGAGATCAACGGGTGTGAGGTGATCATTACTTTTAAGCCTCAATCAGAAGATATAAAGGATAAGGTTTTGTGGCTGATCCTTGAATGTTTTAAGAGCAGAATCAACGATTATATAAACAGCAATTCAAGTAACAGCTTGTCGCATAGCAAGTGAGTCGGTTTTGCACAAAAAGTGCCGAGATAATTCGTTGGCATTGGTGATACCAATTCGAGACAAAGTGTGGTATTGTTGTTGGTGAAAGAACGGGCCGGTTCAAAAAAACAAGGAGAATTATATATGGAAAACAATACTTATCATATAGACGGAACGGCTGCTTGTGATCCTGCTTATATGTATAATGATACAATGACGAGTTCAGTTCCGGATATTAACGAGAATGTGCATCGTCATATCGGTATCAAGAAGATTATAATAGAAAAAGAAGTTCAAGAACATAACGATCCTACTATTTTGAAAAATGTAGCAGGTTGTGAAGTGACCATTACCTTTAAGCCAAGGTCAGAATGTAAGGAAGATATTAAGGACAATGTGCTCTGGTTAATACTGGAAGCATTCAAGGAGCGTATAGGCATACTGTCCGATGATAGATCATCAGACAAAGGAAAATGTGAATTGAAAGATGAACTATCAAATAATATACTATTATAATAAAGGAAGGATATACATATGGGAGAGGTTGTATATACACTTTATCGAGTTTCAACAACCAAACAGGTGGATAAAGTCAAGGATGATATCCCAATGCAGCGAGAGGCTTGCAGGGAGTTTGCCCAGAGGATGGGCTGGACTGTCGGAAAAGAGTTTCTCGAAAAAGGTGTATCTGGCTTTAAAGTATCAGCGACCGACAGAGATGCGATACAAGAACTAAAGGCAGCGGCACTGAGAAACGAATTCCAGATACTGCTGGTGTTCATGTTTGATAGGATCGGACGAATAGATGACGAGACACCATTCGTAGTAGAGTGGTTTGTGAAGCATGGTATAAGAGTATGGAGCGTTCAGGAAGGAGAGCAGAGATTCGAGAGCCATGTGGACAAGCTCATGAACTATATCCGATTCTGGCAGGCTTCGGGAGAATCTGAAAAGACTTCCATGAGAATAAAAACAAGAATGCAGCAGCTTACCGCAGAAGGAAGTTATACAGGCGGCGGCGTTCCCTTCGGATATCAACTTGAAAAGAGGGGGCGTTTGAACAAGAGGGGAAAGGAGATATATGACCTTGTAATAAATCCGGTCGAAGCAGAATGGGTGGTGGAGATATTTGAGAAAACTGTCAAATACGGATACGGTTCTCATAGGCTCGCCACCTATTTAAATGAAAACGGAGTCAGGACTCACAGCGGTGCTAAGTTCCAATGTAATACCATAATACGAATACTGAGAAATAAGCTGACCTGTGGATACATGGTGTCAGGAGATACAGTATCACCACATATGAAAGAGCTTCAGATCATAGACGAGAAGATGTTTGAGAGAGCTCAGTACATACTTGAACAAAGAGCAATGAAAAACAGTGATGAAAGACAGATAGCATTATCTACCAAAAGTCAGGCGATGCTGTCAGGAGTAATGTTCTGTGCACACTGTGGCGGACGAATGACATCGAATATGCATACAGAGAAGTACACAGTAAAATCGACAGGAGAGGTTAAAGAAAAGCACTACCTCAGATACATATGCTATCACAGGTGCAGAAAATTATGCGACTGCGATGGGCAGTCAGTATATTCAGCCGAAAAAGTGGATAAGGCGGTCATAGAGGTAGTTGCATCGATATTCTCAAAAATAAGCGACGCTCCCGATGAAGCTGAGCTCAGAAAGGAATATAACAAGGAAATGCAGAAATGCAGGGCTAAACAGACTAAGCTTGGCACTGAACTGAAGAAATACCAGAAACAATATGATAAGCTGAATGAGGAAATCGCCAACACATTGATAGGGGAAAGCTTCTACTCTCCGGAGCAATTCTCTGCTGCAATGACAACTGTTCAGCAGAGAATAACCGTAATAAACCAACAGCTTGAGAAGATAGGCAATGAAATGGAGCAAAAGAAGGCTTCGATGGAAAAGGTTCGTCCAATGTATGATATGTTCAAAGGCTGGGCAGAGGAATTTCGGATGGCTACTATAGAACAGAAGAAAATGATAATATCTAAGGTCATAAGCCGAATTGAGATAGGCAAAGGATATAAGATAAATATAACGCTTAATATGGAGTATGAGCAGTTCTGTGTGGGATGGAATGGGTTAAATAATTTATAAACATAATTTAACTTGAAAAGAATACTGGATTATGATACAATAATATTGTATCATAATCATTTTGTGGTGGATAAGTGGCAATAATAAAGGTAATACTGCCATTCGGTTTACATAGATTAAATTAGTTAGAGGAGTGCGAGCATAATGTCTGAAAGCCAGAATATATATAGGTATGAATGATGACGGCGAGGTTGTCGGAGTAGAAAAGAGTAAAAAGCTGTTAGAAGATATTCCAAACAAAATAGTAAATGCTCTTGGAATAGTAGCAGATGTTAATTTGCATAATAAAGGCGGAAAGTACTATATTGAGATAATTGTCAGTGCCAATCCTTATCATGTCAGCTATCATGGTGAGTACCACTATAGATCGGGAAGCACAAAACAGCAGTTAGTCGGACCTGCACTTAATCAATTCTTATTGAAAAAGACAGGCATTACATGGGATAGTGTTCCGATAGACGGTATAAAGCCTGAAGACTTCAGACATGACAGCTTTGATATATTCAGAGAACAGGCTGAAAGCAGTCAACGTATGGATTCTAAAGCGTTAAGTGTGGATAATCCGCAGCTTCTCGATAATCTTAATCTACTTAATAATGATATTTCTACAAGAGCAGCGATACTATTATTTCATCATAAGCCTGAAAAGTGGATACCGGGTTCTTTTATAAAGATCGGATATTTTAAGTCTGATTCTGAAATAGTGTATCAGGATGAAGTTCATGGATCACTAATCTCACAGGCAGAAAAGTATTTTTCTTATGCATTATAATTCATAATGAAATCGTCTTTTTTCATAATTATTCTTTTTCTGACAAAAAATATGCTATTATACTATTACAGACAAATCTATTAATTTATAAAACGGAGGTATAAAATGTATAATATATGTGTAGAAGAAAATAATGAAAAAAAGCTTACGGAAGTTATGAACGAGAGGGACATCATTGCCTCTTTGCTCAATCAGCTTGGAATTCCAAGAAATACAGCAGGATATAATTATCTTTTATATATCATATTAAAGATCAATCGCTCGAATAATATAAATGTAAAGCTTACAACTGAGCTATATCCTCAGATTGCAGATGAACTTGATTCGTCCGTTAAAAGAATCGAACGTGGTCTCAGATATTCCATAGAAGCTGCGTGGGACAGAAATAGTGATGGAATAAAGGATATTCTCGGTTATTATGATGACTGCAAGCCTTATTTAAGTGAATTTATATGGTTATTAGCAGATAAGTACAGAATAATTAATAACAAAAAACGATTTACACCAGGATTTTAACTACTAATTACAAGCAAGGGAGTAAGAAATGAAAGATGTATTTGAAATAGCGGTCTGTGATGACAGCAGCTTTGACAGATTTGTAATTGCAGAAATGATAGATGGCTATTTTAAAGACAAGTCTTTTCTGTATCACGTTACTGAATACTGTAATGAAGGTACTCTGATCGACGATATAGAGGAAAGCAACAGATATGATATTATTTTTCTTGACATATACCTTAATAGTCTTCTTGGCATAGAAGTTGCAAAAAAACTTCGTTCAGGTGGCTATAACGGGAAGATAGTTTTTCTTACTGCTTCTGATAAGTATGCAGTTGAAAGCTATGACGTAGATGCTGCAGGTTACTTGTTGAAGCCGCATAATTATGAGAAATTTTGTAATGTAATGGACAGGATTCTCATAGGCAGACGCAAAAATACGATCATAGTTAAGAAAAGAAGCAGCGTAGAATATATTTCCTATGATAATATCAGATATATCGAAAGCTCAAATACGAAATGTCTGATCCATTGCAGTGACGGCAAGGTACATACTATATATACACGTCTTGATCTGATGGAGAACGATATTGATGACAAGCGTTTTTTACGGTGTCATAGAAGTTTCCTTGTTAACCTTTATTATGTAAGAAGTATGAATGAAAATTTTGTTATGGATAATGATGAAATAGTTTTAGTCAGAAAAAAGAGCATTAAGGATATTAGACGTATGTATCTTGAATACAATTCAAATGCTGTGCTAACGGGTGATTTAGCTGAAATAGCGGGAGCGTGACTTTGTGGAACTTATGGATTTTTATAATGCAATAGGTGAAAATTATGATCTGTTACTCAGCAGGCTTCTGAGTTCTGACAGAATAGAAAAATACCTGACAATTTTTTTCAGTGAAAATAGTATTGCAGATCTGAAAAACCAGATCATCAATAATGAATTTCAGTCAGCGATCAATACCGCTCATACTCTCAAGGGCGTCACTGCTACTCTCGGATTTGACCATTTAGCTTCTGATATATGTGGGCTTCACGGAGTTCTGAAAAATAATGAAAGTGAAAAAGCCGGCATACTATGTCAGAAGATCGTGGAAGAATATGAGCGTATCTATAAGCTATGGTGCAATATACATAGTAAAGACGGAGTATTATAACAATCAGCCCTGTAAAGGAGAAACAATATGATAACAATTGAAAAGCTCCGTGAGTTCGGTGCAGACGTTGATGACGGACTTTCAAGATGTCTGAATAAGGCGGAGCTTTATTTAAATCTCGTTGGTAAGCTTACAGAAGATAAAACGCTTTATTTACTTGAACAGCAGCTTGTCAGGAAAGAATTTGATGGGGCTTTTGAGACTGCACACTCGTTGAAAGGAGTGTATGCAAATCTATCTCTTACACCCTTGACCGGACCTGTCACTGATATTACTGAATTGCTGAGAAACAGAACAGATACAGAATATACTGAACTTATGGACAAGCTAAAAAATGAGTTTGAAAGACTGTGTGAATTGTAATAAACAATAAAGCTATGAGGGAACGGTTCTTTTTAAGTGTTCCCTTTTTTCATGATACTAATCAATTTTGGAGGAATAAGCCATGTTTGGCAAGCATTTTGAACTGAACGAACAGACAATGCACATTGTAAAGGCAATAGGAAGAATGATGCCTGGCGGCTTCTTTATATACAGAGCGAATGAAAGTGAAGAGCTGCTTTATGCAAATGCCGCAGTTCTTAGTATTTTTGGCTGCAAGGATATTTCTGAATTCAAAGAACTGACAGGCTATACCTTTCGCGGAATGGTACACCCTGATGACATGGCATCTGTTTCTGGTTCGATTATTGAACAAATCAAGAAAAATGAGGATAATTTTGACTGTGTTGAGTACCGTATAATCAGGCAAGACGGGGAAGTCCGCTGGGTGGATGATTACGGTCATTATACCGAGACAGAAGCATACGGCGGTATATATTATGTGTTTATTTCAGATATCACCAAAAAGCATGAACAGCAGGAGCTTGAAAAGCGCCTTGCCTTTCAGGAAAAGCTTATTGAGGAGCAGAATCAGCGTGAACAGCAGGATAAGATGATAACCGCACTTGCCTCTGATTACAGAAGCGTTTATCATATCGACCTTGATCTGAATGACGGCGTATGTTATCGTGCAGATCCAGAGGATAAGGAGCAGACAGCAGAAGGTGTACACTTTCCATACTATGAACGCTTTAAATGGTATGCTGAGCATTCCGTTGACGAGAATTACCGTGACGGTTTTCTTGAATTTATTGATCCCGATAATATCAGAAAGGCGTTGTCAGAGAATATTATCATTGCCTATCGCTATCTTGCGCACAGGAACGGTTCGGATTATTATGAGATGATAAGAATGGCCGGAGTGCGCCATGTCGAGGACAGGGATGATTATATAGTCCATGCGATAGGTCTTGGACTCACTAATATAGACAAGGAAATGCGGGAAACAATGGCGAAAAACCAGGCATTAAGTGAAGCACTTGAAGCTGCTGAACAGGCGAACAGGGCAAAAACCGCCTTTTTATCCAGCATGAGCCATGAGATACGTACACCTATGAATGCTATAATTGGTCTTGATAGCCTTGCGCTGAGAAAGACAAATCTTGATCCTGAAATAAGGGAGTGTTTTGAAAAGATAGGTGAAAGTGCAAGGCATTTGCTTGGACTTATCAATGATATCCTTGACATGAGCCGTATTGAATCGGGAAAAATGATACTCGGGAAAGAGGAATTTTCATTCCGTGCAATGCTTGAACAGATAAATACTATTGTAATGACACAGTGCAGGGATAAGGGGCTGAAATATGAATGCAAGGTTATCGGCAGTATTTCTGATTATTATATCGGTGATGATATGAAGCTGAAGCAGATATTAATCAATATTCTCAGCAATTCTATAAAATTTACAGATGCTCCGGGAAATATTTCGCTTACTGTTGAACGTACTGCGGTTTTTGAAGATAAATCAACAATCAGATTTATTGTCAAGGATACAGGGATAGGAATGGAAAAGGCATTTTTACCAAAGGTTTTTGACACCTTTGCACAGGAAGATTCAAGCAGAAATAATAAGTATGGCAGCACAGGGCTTGGAATGGCAATTGCTAAGAATATAGCAGATATTATGAATGGTACTATATCAGTAAAATCAGAAAAGGGCGTTGGTACGGAATTCACCGTTGTTGTAACGCTGAAAAACTGCGAGCGTAGCGGAGCGGAAGATGTATTCATTGATTCAAAAGAAATGCGTGTGCTTGTAGTAGATGATGAGGAAGTAGCCGCCGAACACGCAAAGATAGTGCTTGATGAAGCAGGTATCAAGGCTGATATCTGCCTTGATGGCAGGAGCGCACTGAAAATGCTTGAGGTGCAGCATACAAAGCATGAACCGTATAATCTTGTGCTTTTAGACTGGAAAATGCCGGATATGGACGGAATCAAATGTGCAGAAGAGATACGAAAACTTTACAGAAAAGAAACGACTATTATCATACTTACGTCTTTCAACTGGGACGAGATAATGGATAAGGCTATGCATATCGGAGTTGACAGCTTCCTTGCAAAACCGCTGTTCGCCTCAGATGTGATAAGTGAATTTGAGCGTATTGCAAGAAAGAACAATATACTCATGCTCCGCGAAAGAAAACGTGCAGATCTTAATGAAAAGCATATTCTTCTTGCTGAAGACGTCTTTATTAATGCAGAGATAATGAAAGAACTGCTGAAAATAAAGGGAATGATAACAGACCATGCAGAGAACGGAAAAATTGCTGTTGAAATGTTTTCGGAAAGTCAGATCGGATATTATGATGCTGTTTTGATGGACGTTCGTATGCCGGAAATGGACGGACTTGAAGCTACAGCAGAAATACGTTCACTTGGACGCCCCGACGCTGAAAAAGTACCGATCATTGCTATGACTGCCAATGCCTTTGACGAGGACGTTCAATTATCATTACAGGTCGGAATGAACGCACATTTATCAAAGCCTGTTGAAGCAGAGCGTCTGTATCATACGCTGGAAGAACTGATATGGAATGCAGAACAGACCAACTGACATCTGAGAGGATACAACAATGCAGAAAAATAAAGCAATAGCCGCTTTAATTATAATACTGACAATAATAATGACATTTGCTGTACCGATAAGAGTTTCTGCACAGGAACAACCAAAAACGATACGTGTAGGATACTATGAAAATGAAGTCTTTCAGGAAGGCGCAAAAGATGGCATCGTAAAATCGGGATATGCATATGAATATTACCTTAAACTCTCAGAGTACACTGGCTGGGAATATGAATACGTCTATGGTAGCTTCGGGGATGTATATGATATGCTTCTTGCCGGTGAAGTAGATGTTGTTGCGGGACTTGCATATAAGGAAGAACGGAAAGAGCTTATAGGATATCCTGATCTTCCTATGGGAAGTGAAACGTATAACTTTGTGAAGCATGAGACAGATACTGACATTACTGCTGATCCTCAGACATTTAACGGAAAAAAGATAGGTGTGCTGGACAGTGCAATGGTAGATACGCTGAGAGAATATCTTGACAGTCATGCCATAAAAGCAGAGGTAATGGCATTTTCTGATTATGAGGAGCTTTTTTCCGAATTTGATTCAAAGAATGTTGATATACTGGCGGCTGAAGGTGACGGCGCTTACGGCAGAGACCACGCCGAGGTTCTTTTTCCATTCGGAGACTCAAACTATTATTTGTGTGTAAGCAGATACCGCAGTGACATCCTTTCTGAGCTTGATACAACACAGAATATGCTTGCGGCTGATGAGCCTGATTATCTTAATTATCTGAATCACAAATACTTTCCTGTAAGCGTTTCGTCAAGAGCTTTTTCAGCTGCTGAGAAAGAATGGATAGATACTCACAGTGAGATAAGGATTGGATATCTGGAAAACTGTCTCCCATACAGTGACACGGGAAAGAGCGGCAGCGTTACAGGTTTAATAAAGGATCTTATCCCTGAAATATTTAATGACCTTGGGCTTAATAAGATCAATGTGACCTATACAGGATATAAAAACTATGATGATATGATAGCTGCTGTGCAAACGGATATGATAGATGCAGCTTTTCCTGTTGGCGGAGGTCTTTACTATTCCGAAGAAAATGGGATATACCAGTCAAGTCCTGTAATTTCTACCACGACAGAACTCGTTTACAATAACGGATATGATAACGATACAGTAAGCAGTTTTGCGGTAAACCGAAACAACACGATACAGTACTACTATATCATCACAAATTATCCTGATGCAAAAATCATCAGCTGTGATTCTATTGAAGAATGTCTTGAAGCTGTGCTCTCAGGCAAAGCAGGGGCTACTACACTGGATGGCATGAGGGCTACAGATATTCTGAAAAACAGCAGATTCCGCAATCTTTCACACCGTAATATAAGCAGAAATGATGATCGCTGTATCGGTGTAAAGATAGGAAACGAGGAGCTGCTTAAACTGATCAATAGGGGGATTGCAGTTGTTGGCAGTGAATATGCTAATAATAGGGCATACAGATATACAGATGAGCTGTATAATTATGGTTTAACAGAGGCTTTAAGGGATAATGCAGCTGTGTTCGTTGCAATAGCCGGTGTAATAACGGGGCTTGTTATGTTTCTGCTTGTCCGTGATATAAAGCGTTCGAGAAAAGAACTTGCTATTATAGAAAAGTCAAGACTTGAACTTGAACAGGCGAATAAAGAGCTTGATGAGAACAAGGACGCACTTTCCGATGCGCTGTCGGCGGCAGAACACGCAAACCGTGCAAAGACTGTATTTCTCAATAATATGTCACATGATATACGTACTCCTATGAACGCTATTATAGGATTTACAGCGCTTGCGGATTCGCATATAGACAACAAGGAGAAGGTGCGGGATTATCTTGGCAAGATAAGTGTTTCAAGTCAGCATTTGTTGTCTCTGATAAACGATGTACTGGATATGAGCCGCATAGAAAGCGGCAAGGTGTTGATAAATGCATCTGAAGCACACCTGACAGATGTTATAAATGATATATGTACCATTGTTCATGCCAATATTTCATCTAAACAGCTTAATTTCAATATCGACACAAATGACATCATACATGATGATATCTTTGTCGATAAGCTCAGACTTCAGCAGGTATTGCTGAATATACTTTCTAATGCAGTAAAGTTCACTCCCACAGGCGGAATGATAAGCCTGAAAGTTATAGAGAAACAGCTCACGGATAATAAAACAGCATGGTTTGAATTTCGTATAAAGGATAACGGTATCGGTATGAGTGAAGAGTTCCGCAATATGATATTCGATGCCTTTACCCGTGAACAGACCAGTACAGTCAGCGGTATTCAGGGAACGGGACTTGGCATGGCTATCACCAAGAAAATAGTAGATATGATGGGAGGAACTATTTCTGTAAACTCCGAGGAAGGGAGCGGAAGTGAATTTATAGTTTATCTGCCTTGCAGGATAGTTGATAAAGTATCAGAAGATGATGGCACAGACAAGAATAAGGGTGATACAGTCAGTATTCATGATATTAAAGGAAAAACGGTTCTTATTGCAGAGGATAATGAATTGAATCAGATGATCGCAAAAGCAATTCTTGAAGAAATGGGCTTGACAGTTGATATTGCCGAAAACGGAGAAAGTGCTGTCAGAAAGATCAAAGAAGCTGATGCAGGGCATTATTCTATTGTTCTTATGGATATACAAATGCCTGTTATAGATGGCTATGAAGCGGCAAAAAGAATACGTTCGCTAAAGGATGAGGGAAAAGCTGATATTCCTATAGTTGCTGTAACTGCAAATGCGTTTGAGGAAGATAAAAAACTTGCTTTGTCTGTTGGGATGAACGGCCATCTTGCAAAACCGTATGATATCGGACAGATCAGAAAGACACTTATTGAACTATTGATATGAAGTGTGTTTTATCTTTTGTTGTAAACATCATTGTTCTAAATTTTGATTCTAATCTAAAAAATGGTCTTGAAATTATGCTTTTTTTATGATATAATTGCATTAATCAAATATTCAGAATTAAGTGAAGATTTGACACTTTTGGTATAAATCACTTACACTGGTAGAGCACTCGGCTGTTAACCGAGTTGTCGCCCGTTCGAGCCGGGCAGGGGGAGCCAAAAGAACGTCTGCAACAGCAGGCGTTTTTTATTTTATACTGCCTGTTTGTATGGACTGTGATATTGACAAATTGACGTTTGGGTGATATAATCGCCTTGTAAACTTAAATACTATTGATCGGAATTAACAACATGAGGAATATAACTAAAAAAATACTTATATGCAGCGGTTTGCTGATGATACTTGCAGCTTTTTCCCTCTGCGCGTACAATGTTGTAAAGGACAAAAAGGCATATAAGAATTCTCAGGTTGTCATGTCGGAGCTGATACAGCTTATCCCTGAGACTACTGCTGAAAAGCCAGCGGAAATACTGACAAATCCTGCAGATGATCTTTTTGCTCCATATAAGGAACAAAGCGATGATACTGAGAAAATGCCCTCACCCATCACGGTTGACGGCAGAGAATACTGCGGATATATCTCTATGCCTGCCCTTGGTCTGGAACTGCCCGTTATCGACAATTGGAGCTATGACGCGCTTAATTATTCGCCCTGCCGTTTCAGCGGTACTGCTGCCGGGAAAGACCTTATTATAGCAGCTCATAATTACAACAGCCATTTCGGGCTCATCTCAAAGCTTAACAACGGCGATGATTTATTTTTCACGGATACTTCCGGAACTGTCTTTAGCTATAAAGTTGAGGATATAAGAGTGCTGGACGGCAGCGATTCGGAGGGAATGTTCTATGGAAAGACTGATGAATGGGATATAACGCTTTTTACCTGCACACTTAGCGGACAGGGCAGAGTAGCTGTTAGAGGCAGTATTAAAAACGGGAATAAGTGACAAAAGCACCTTTGGAAAAAACTCCAAAGGTGCTTTTTATTTGTTATTTATCATCTTTTTTGGTTTTTATAAGAGTACCCAGTGATATAAGAATAAGTCCGCCGGCGCTTAGAGGTATTACCGGCCACCACAGCTGTCCGGTCTGTGCAAGGGGCGGCAGTGCCGATGTTGTTGTGGGAGGTTTTGTGATCGTTGTCTGATTTATGGCAGTTGTTGTAGTTGTTGTTATAACTGTTATTGATGACGTTGTAGTTGTGGAAGAGGTCGTGCCTGTTGACCTGTAGCTGTTCTTTATCAGGTACTGGGTGCTGTTGAAGTCGATTATTACTGTATAATCCACAGGAATATCACGCTCGGCAACGTGCCAGTTATTTGTGGGATCAAGCTCCTTCCAGCGGTATTCCCAGTTATTATCTTCGTTCAGGGTCACTGTATCGTGAAGCTCGCCGTTGCAGTACAGGTCAACCGTTACATAGGTCGGATGAGCTGCGTTGTCGTCTGAATCGTTTACCCATACCTTTCTGACAGTGTACGAACCGATAGTATTTCCAAGAGTAGCATAGAAGAACTTTGGATAGGCGTTATAGCTGAAGGATACATCTTTTTCGCCTGCCTCAAGCAGCAGGGAAGAGGGAACATAGTATGTGTTTCCGACCTTCAGTGTTTTGCCGACAGCAAGGTACAGTCCCTTGGTCAGACCGCCGAATGTCAGTTCACCGTTTTCATCGGTCATGCCACTGTTTACTGGTGTGATACCGTCTGCAACAGCGTAGCTTTCTATGGTCTTTGCTGTCTGTTCCACGTTTTCTTCGGTTATGCTGCTCATGTCTATGGGATAGCCGGCAAAATCTCCTGTAAGAGTGAAGCTGTTTCCCGAACGCTCTCCTATTCTGTACAGTTTCCATTGCATACCTGTAAGAATGGTCTCATCCTTACGGCATATAAGTGTTATGGAACGGTCGCTGCTGTTCTCGCAGCTGCCTGTGAACGGGGCGCAGAATGATATGCATAGAAGCACTGAAAGCAGAAATACTATAAATCTCGTGGATCTGTTTTTGGGGAACGGCATGAGATCACCTCTTTTTTTATTTTATTGTTTTTATCCTGTCTGCCGCTGAATATCCAGAAAAGTATAAGGCATATGAGTACGGGTATCACTATGAACGGCAGTACCGCTATTTCATCAACAGGGACTGCGTCAGCAGGAACTTTTACAACGTGCGGAAGCTCTGTATCTATCCTGTGCGCTCGTACAAGCAGCCTGTGAGTGTTTATACCGTATGGAGTGCAGGTCATGAGAGTAACGCAGTCCATGCCAGGTACAGGTGCGAGTCTGTCCATTTCGTAGGGGAGGACAGTAGCTATCTCGTCGACCTCATAGTCCAGTATCTCATCAAGAACAGTTATGCGGAAGGTATCGTTTTCCGTAAGCTGATCTATATCAGTGAAGAGCTTTGCCGACGGCAGACCGCGGTGTGCGGATATTACCGAATGGCTGCCCTTTCCGCCTATCGGGAGGGAGGTACCCTCTATATGTCCTACGGCTACATTCAGCACCTCCGGACTTGTGCCGTGGTATATGGGGAGATAGGTATTGATCTTTGGTATTTCAATATACCCCATTATACCGGTGCCTGTTATATCGAGAGAACTTTCGTAGCCTCTTATATCCTTATAATCGCTGAGCGGCGAACTGAGCTTTGCGAGCTCACGGTTGTATTTTTTTGCTCTTTCGAGCTGCCTTTCCTTGTCTGCGCTGTCCATGCTGCTTACTGTCTGGTCGTATATGGCGATAGCACGGGACTGTTTACCGGCATTCCACCAGTTGCTGAATGAGGGATATGCCATTATGCAAAGCCCTGCCACGAGTGCGGCAACAAGTGCGGCGTTGATGATAAAACTGCGCTTATTCTTCATTTTACCTTACCGGATGAGCCGAATGGCAGCACCTTAATATAAACCTTTCCAATAATGTTTTCCTCGGCAACACAGCCGACGGAGGAAGAGCGGCTGTCCACGGATGTATCACGCGCGTCGCCCATGACGAAGTACCTGTCGGCGGGAACTGTAAAAGGGAAAGCTGTGTCGCATTCTCCAATGTCCTTGCGGCTGACGTATGGTTCATCGAGCCTGCTTCCGTTCAGTTCGACTGTACCGTCTGCGAGAATGTTCACAACGTCGTCCGAAGTACCGATAACGCGCTTTATAAGGACCTTTTTATTATGGTAGAAGGCGATCACGTCGCCTTTTTTTATATCTGAGGTCTTATGGCAGAGAACCACCTGTCCGGCTGACAGTGTTGGTTCCATGCTGTTTCCCGTTACCTTGAACACGGGAAAAATAAAATTGCATACAAGAACTATAACGGCAGCCGCGGTGACGAGAGAACACAGCGTACTGAGCAGCGCCTTTGCAAATGCTTTTTTATTGCCGGAGGGCTTTTTAGTCTGTTCATTAGTGCTTTTTTCGTCCATGATCTGATACGCAGCCTTTCGGAATATACAAAGTGTAATATTACTAAAAATTAATACAATAAATTTAAATCATCTGTGCAACTGCACACTGATTTATTTTGTCTGCTGAGGTACCTGATATCACAAGGACACAGCCCTCATGTGTATATTATACTTCTTATGTGTACGTCAAGTCAATCTTAAAATGTGAAAATTCGTGAAATGATGCGGAATTTTGGCGTTGCTCACAATACAGAGGTCATTCTTTTGACAAAAGCAACAAAAGATTTCCAAATTTGAAACAGGTGATTAACAATGTGTTAAAGTTGTCCTTGTAGTATAAATTTATACATAATATTCCGAGCGTATAGATAAATGGTTGAGCCTCGCTGTGTTTAAATCGCACAAAATGCCTCTTCTGTATTGGTGGTTTACCACAAAAAATAAAATATTATGTTAATAAACTGTGAAAACGGTTGCGCCGTTTCATAACTAGTGGTATAATGTAAATACCTGATAGAAACAGAGAAAAAAATCAGCTTTTTATGGAGAAATATTATGACTGATAAGGAATTCAAGCACTTGAAAAGAAGTGACCTGATATATATAATCTATGAATACCAGAAAAAACAGGAGGAGCTCATAAAGGAAAATGAGGAGCTCCGTGAAAAACTGAAGGAAAAGGAACTTAAAATAAGCAATGCGGGTTCCCTCGCGGATGTGGCTGCAAAGCTGAACGGACTGTTTGAAGCAGCTCAGCAGACAGCGGACGACTATATCAGCCAGCTTCACGGCGCTGCTTCCGCTGAAGCTGAAAAGAAGGCGGAAGCTATAATCAGGGACGCCGAGGAAAAGGCACGCAGGATCATTTCCGAAGCAGAATCGGGACTTGCGGAAAAAATGATTAATAAGGAAATAGTGGATTATGTCAGCTAAGAAAAAGGCTCCGGAAACCCTGCCGTCTGTTGAGCAGGTAGAAACGGAGCTCAAAAACATAAAATACAGGAAAAAATTCAGAAGCACGCTGTTCAGCACAATATCTATCCTTATAGTTGTGGCGGCTGTGGCAGTGCTTGTATCAACTCTGTTATTTCCGGTGGTACAGGTAGCCGGAAGCAGCATGGAGCCGACCTTGAAGGAGGGGGATATCCTCGTCCTTGTCAAGTCGGACAAGGTAAAACACGGAGAGCTTTGCTGCGTTTCATGGCAGAACAAATCGCTGCTGAAGCGCGTTATAGGTCTTTCAGGGGACATGATAGACATGGACGGCGACGGGAACGTCTATGTCAACGGAGAGCTTCTTGACGAGCCTTATGTAGAGGAAAAGGAGCTGGGAAGATGTGAGATAGAATTCCCGTATGAGGTGCCTGAGGACAGGATATTCATACTCGGCGACCAGCGCGGTTCTTCTGTGGACAGCAGAAGTTCAGCGATAGGCTGCGTAGGAAAGGATCAGATAGTCGGCAGGGTGCTTTTCAGGATATGGTCCAAAAAATAATGCCAGAAAGGGGAACGGTGAAATAGATGAAAAACTATTTCGACAGTTTTTATGAGATAATTCATAAAAACAGCGTTAAGCGACGGCGAATGGTCTCGCTGCTGCTTGTTTTATCAGTATTTGTTTCATCGGGAGTCCTCTGGGAACTTCACGATACTGTCATCACAATGGTGAATGAACCACTGTGCGCCATAGCGGAGCATGAGCATACCGATGAATGTTATGAATACCGTCTTGTATGCGGACTTGATGAGAACGAGGAGCATACTCATACCGAGGAGTGCTATGAGAAGGTCCTTGTATGCGGTAATGAAGAGCATTTGCACACAACGCTCTGCTATACCGGCGAGGAGCTTCCCGGAAGCAGTGATAAGTCGGATAATGAGGAGAGCAATATCGTTTCCATAGATCTTCCTGAGGAGGAAGATGAGGAAATGCTCCTTGAACAGCTTGATCCGGCAGCGGCGGCAGAGTTCAGGTTAGGAAAGGCGATGAGGGCTTCTCTTGCGAATGATCCCACAGAGCTTGAATCACCTTCAGGAGTATCTACCATAGATAATATCGCACGAGGTATCAATATCACGCTGTTTGATTATCATGATACCGAGAACGAGCTTGAATCAAAGCTGAACAACTATGATATCTCATGGGACAGCGACAGTCATAAATGGGTGCATAATCATATAAAGTATGCCGGTGTTAACAATGGAAGAAATCCCACAGATGATATCATGTTCTTCTCTTATGGTACGCCTGATTTTATTGGTACAAATGCCGACAATGACGATGATTATCATTATGGTGATTATTATTATAATGTTTACACACGTACACAAACAGAGCTGATAAGCAAGAACAACTACTCAGGTGATTATAACACAAATAGCCTGTATTCCTCTCAGCTGTCGGGCAACAGACCAATACAGGGAATAGTAAAGAATCAGCTGTCGGCTGCCGGTTATCCCGTGATGAACAATACCGCGGCACACAGCCTAGATTATCTTTTTAGTGAAACACCGAGCGCTTATAAGACAGTCTATACCGGTGTAAATCATTTTCTGCAGGATATTAACGGGCACCTTGTTTATAACAGCAATAACAATTACGCTTATTATAATGAGGATACCCATGATTTTACTGTTTATGAAAGTACATATCATATCATAAACAGGGATCATCACAGAGACAAGGACTATAACAACCTCACTGATGTTGAATATGACGGAGCTAACGGCGGTGAGTTCAAGATAGGATTCTTCCCCTTCGATCAGTACGATCTGACAAGAAGAGACCCTAACTTCAACGGTAACGGCTTCAATCACCATTTCGGAATGAAAATGGACGCCAGGTTCAAAAATCTCGGTGCTCCGACGGAACCGATAGTATTAAAGTACAGCGGTGATGACGATATGTGGGTATTCGTTGATGATGTTCTTGTTCTTGATATAGGCGGTATCCACGAGCCTGCCGCTGGTATGATAGATTTTACCAACGGTCTTGTGTGGACGCAGGATAACGCACTCGGCAGCGTTGCCGAGACCGCATATAACAATTTAAGGAGCAGCAATCCGGGGCTGCCTGTATACGCTGATATCCCGAAGCCTGACAACGGTGTGAATACCGACGGCGCATCGGAATCAAAGTGGAAGGTAGAGACTCTGGCAAGCAAATTTGCAGGCATTGAAGGCAAGAGCTGTGACGCAAGGGACAACAAGGCTCATACTATCGAGATGTTCTATCTCGAACGAGGCGGCTGTTATTCAAACCTTGCCATAGATATGAACCTCCCCACAGTAAGACCTCTGACTGTTATAAAGGACGTTGATTTCCGCAATCATTATTCAAATGATTATGACAGGACAGATGATGCGAACTGTCCGACATATCAGTTTGCGGTATATGTCGAAGATCCTGTGGATTCAGGAACCTATGTGCTTGCTGATCTCGGAGAGCCTAATCCGTTCCGGCTGAAGGACGGAGAACGAAAGGATTTCTATTTAGCCGATGAGACAAGAAAATATTACGTTGTCGAAAACGGTATAGATCCGAATATATATTCAAGTGTACTGGTCAATGCTGCGGCGCGGCCGATAGAAAGCGGCAGTGCAGTCAGCGGTACACCTGCGGCGCTGAATGTTACGGACAGCTACAACTTCACTAACATTGTACGTCAGGAAGAAACTACACTTAACGTAACAAAGACGTGGCTGAATCCGTCGGGAACTGTTGTTGCGGGTCCGACCGGTCATCCGGTAAAGTTCAAGCTGTTCCGTTCTGATAACGGCGGAGAACCGCAGCCGGTGGAGATAGGCGGAAAGATGACGTTTACTCTGAGCTCGCCGGGCTGGTCATGGAGCTCGCCGGTAATGCTTCCGACAAGATACGGTGATCATTTCTATACCTATTCTGTTGAGGAGCTCAACGTGCCGGATGGCTATGTGGCTTCATACGGAACAGACCAGTACGGCAATCCTACAATAACCAACAAGGACGTCACAAATGTTGATATCCACGTTCAGAAGAACTGGATAAATACCGCAACCGCAGACAAAACGAATATACGACTGGTACTTAAAAGAGAACGCGCCCCGTATGCACCGAGTCAGGCTACAAGCCTGAGGATAAATCTTCGTGACGCGGCGGGCAATCTGCTTTCGACATATGAAGTCGGCTCGGACGAGGATAAGATATATGCCGGAGGCAGCGTAGAATTTGCATTCACTGCGCCAAACGGCGTTGAGTATTATCCAATGGATTCTGCGTATCCGAAATGCGTTCCGAATACGGTGGAAGTAGACCAGATAAGCGACAGGACGTTTGAAATATCAAATCTCGCACCTGAGACCGATCCGTCGGTTATTGCAAATGAAGTCGATATCAAGATATATACCGACGAGGCAGAAGACTCTCTGCTGCTCCTGCACCACTCGTTTTCACAATGGACTGACGGCTGGATACCAAACGGTGGTTCAGAGATACTGACGAGTTCCTACAACGCTTATGCAAAGGGCGACGGAATGCTTATAAGAGGTCCGGGTAATACAGACAGAACGGCTTCAAATCAGGGTGCAAGGTACGATCTTGATCCTCAGATATTCAAGGTAAATCATACTTATACATTCAGTACCTATGTAAGATACGATGAAGATGTGGGTGTTGAGGAAACGGTTGGCGGTGTGACTAAAAAATATGTTATTTTCAAATTCACACTGTACGACGGACTTGAAAACGGCGATGCCAGCTATAGTGTTATAGAGCAGACAAAGGTTTATTCAGGCGAATGGACTCATCTTATGGGAACGGTCACTCTGCCGCCGGATATCAACCCTTACGGAATGTATATTATAGTTGAATCCTTTGATCCGCCCGGTCAGCCTTTTATCGGTCCAGGTCAATTCAGAATGGACGAATTCGCTGCTATCGAAGGCAATCATGCGATCAATGTTGAAGAAACGACAGGAAAGTTAACTGTCGGAAGCGGTGAATATACAGCAGCTGCTAACGGAACTGCGGTGTATGAATATAATACAATGCAGAATTACAGCAGCAATGGCTGGGGACCTTTTGGCAGCACAAGTCTATCGCAAAAGAATTATCAGTCCAATTATGCTGTTGTAGTATCAGGCAGAACTGATGACTGGCAGGGTGTTTCTAAAAACCTTAAAAATCTTAATCTTACACCCGGTCAGAAATATCACCATATTGCTCAGGTAGCAGGTCATCACAACGGCAACGACTCTACTACACCACATACTATCAGAGCAACTCTGACATATACCGATACTAATAACAAGTCTCAGTATATTCTTCTTGGTTCTGTCGATACAAAAGGCAATCAATGGGGAACGATAGATGCTGTATTTGATCTCCCGACTGATGTAGATACATCGAAGGACATAGTTATATACTATAACACGACGGGAACAGAGGATTTTGAGGTGTGGAGCTCAAGGTTGTATGAAGCGATTGAAAACACAGACCTTGATAAAGCTGGATATACCCTTTCGGGCGGTACATACACTTCAAATTATTCTCAGTACGGACTGGTTCTCGATTCCGATTCCGCAACAAATCCGTTAAACCTTACTTCAGCTTTTACGGAAGACACATCTTTCTCCAGACCGGTAACGCTGAGTGAGGCTGACAACTGGAAGTATCACTGGACAAAAGGCGACGGAGCAGATGATATCCAGGAAGCTTCCGGCTACCGCTACCGTTACTACATCGAAGAACAGTGGATCGGTGACAGTTCAAATACGGTGGGCTACGACAGTACGGAAAATATCTGGAAGTCAAGTGATGAAGGATTTATCGTAAGCTACAGCGGAAATATGGTAGAGACCAACGATGAGGATAATCCGATAATCGTAAATAACAGGAGTATTCGCTACAGGCTGCCCGAAACAGGCGGCGGAGGCAGAGGAAGGATATATTTCTTCGGAACTCTGCTGACAGCGATAGGAATAATAAGCGGATCCGCCTTGTACAGGCGCAAAAGGAGGCGAATTTGAAATGGCTTCCTGAGAATGAAACGGCGGATCAACACGAATAAATTTATTGAAAACGGAGGTAAATTATATGAAAACCAATAAGAAAACTTTAGCTATACTGACTGCAGGATTGTTAGCAGTAACCCCTATGGCAGCTACCGGATTTACAGCGTTTGCGGCAGATTATGATATCACAGTAAACAATGAAACTGATGGATATACATACAACGCTTATAAAATATTTGCAGGTACTCTGAGCGGTACTGTACTTTCAAATGTTACATGGGCTACAGGCTTTGACGGTGCTCAGATGCTCCTTGACTTAAAGGGTGATACGCTTTTGGGATCAGATTTTGCAACAGTTACCGATGCAGCTTCAATAGCGGCAAAACTCCCTGACCTCAGCGGCAACAGTGAAAAGCTTGCTCAGTTTGCAAAACTTGCTTACGCAAATAAGGGAACAACAGCTTCCGTGGCATCAGGCGGACTGAGCGGTGGAGTATATACTATCCCTGCAACAGAAGCAGGTTATTACCTCATTGAAGAGGCAAGCGTACCCACAGGAGCAATAACATCAAGATATCTGCTTAAAGTTGCAGGACCTACAGACGTAACTCCCAAGAGACCTTCACCATCTCTTACAAAGGTAATATCTAATCCTAATCCCAAGGATTCAGGCAAGGCAAATGATGTGTGCATAGGAGATGCTGTCAGCTACACATTAACATCTGCAGTTCCTGATATGACAGGCTATTCAAAGTATTTCTTCGTTGTCAACGATGACTTGGCCGCAGGTCTTACATTCAATAATGACGTTGCTGTTACCATAGGTGCAACTACCTTAACGGCAGGTACTCATTATGTGGTACAGACTGATGCTGCTGATACAGACGGACATTCATTCCAGATAGTCTTCAAGGATTTCTACGGCAACTGGAAAACACATTCAGGAGAGACTATAACAGTTACATATTCCGCTACACTTAACGAGAACGCTAACCGCGGAACGACCGGAAATGTTAATACTGCAAACCTTACATATTCAAACAATCCGAATGTTGCTGCTGTGGGTGAATCTCCTACAAATTCTGATGAGCCTAAAAAGCCTGAAGGCGGCAATCCGGGCGATTCTTTCGGAACAACTCCTGATCAGCAGACAAAGACCTATACCGCAAATATCAAGCTTACAAAGCGCGACGGAGCTTCAACAACAACTCCCAAGGCAGTGCTTACCGGTGCAAAATTCCAGATCAGCGGCGTATCTGACAAGGTAGTGCTTATAAACGAAGAGGCATTTGAGGAAGCAGCTTCAGGAACATATTACAGACTGAAAAACGGTACATTTGCTTTAGTTTCTTCTTCACCGGCTGCAGATGATATTGATGACAGCTCAAAGAAGTATAACAAGGTGACAAATGTTACTTCTTCCACAGTTAAGACCAACATCTGTAAAGAGGCTTATGTAAAGGCTGACGGTACACTGGAATTCGGCGGTCTGGGCGCAGGTACATATACTATCACCGAGATCAAAACTCCTGATGGCTATAACACAGTTGAGCCTATAACAATTGTTATTGATGACACCAATACAGTATTCAGCGCACCTCAATGGTCAGCAACAAAGGACGGCGCACCAATTGCTGTAAATGAAGCTGCAAGCTCTGCGGCAGTTGAATTTGATGTTGTAAATAATGTCGGTACTACTCTTCCTTCGACCGGTGGTATCGGTACAAAGCTGTTCTATATCATAGGCAGTCTGCTGGTAGCGGGTTCAGTAGTTCTCCTCGTAACAAAGAAGAGAATGAGCGTTAAGTAAGACTGAGAAAAACTGTAAAACACAGCAAATATCTGAATTATTCGTGCAGCGGGGGACACACCTCCGCTGCACGAAGTTTAATGCAAGGAGCTTTTGATGAAGCGTATCATTATCAGGTCGCTGCCGTTTGCGGCACTGTTCATAGGAGTATTCCTGCTTTTGTATCCGACTGTCAGCGAGCATATAAACGCTATGCACCAGTCAAAAGCGATACAGGCGTATAACGAGATAACCGCCTCCATGAGCAGTGAAGAGCATGACAAGATGATAGAAGCGGCAAAGGAATACAACAGAAAACTTCTCACCGAGGAGAACCCGATACTTGAGCCGGAAAAGATACCGGGATACTACAATACACTTGATATTACGGGTACAGGTATCATGGGATATCTTACAATAGAAAAGATAAAGGTAGAGCTGCCGGTCTATCACAGTGTAAACGACAACGTACTGCAGGTAGCAGCCGGACACCTTCCGGGAACCAGCCTGCCGGTAGGCGGAGAAGGTACTCACTCGGTAATGTCGGGACACCGCGGACTTCCCAGTGCAAGGCTGTTCACAGACCTTGACAAGCTGGAGCCCGGCGATATATTCTATATTACCGTTATGTCAGACGTATTTACATATCAGGTGGATCAGGTAAAGATCGTCAAGCCTTATGAGATAGATGATCTGAGCATTGAACCCGGCAAGGATTACTGTACTCTGTTTACCTGTACTCCATACGGTATCAACTCACACAGACTGCTTGTCAGGGGTGAAAGGGTTGAGACAAAGGAAGAGTACAAGATATACATTGCGAACGATGTTTTTATAGTGTCGCCGTTTATCGTAGCGCCTGCCATTGCAGCGCCGATACTGTTTGTACTGCTCATACTGCTTATGGTAAACAGCGGCAGGAAGCAGAAAGGAGACAAACGAAAAAAGCCATAAAGAAGCAGCAGCTTCCTTATGGCTTTTTTATGCTGATAACCCGGTTATTCAAATTTTCCCATGCTTACGAGCTGTGCCGTGAACCTCTTGCAGCCGGGGCAGAAGGTTATTGAACCGCGGCTTTTGCGCAGAAGCGTGGAGCGGCAGGAAGGACATTCATGCCTGAATTCCACGGAAAGCGTGAAGTCGCTGTTATTAAGTGAGAGCTCCTTTGCCATCTGTACCGAAAAGTTGCGGCAGTCCATGCACTGATAGAGCTCGGTATCGCAGTTGATATAGACCTTTTCACGCTCATATCTCATCATGTGCTGGATAGTTTCTCCGAATTTTCCATAGAGAGCGGCGCTTCTGAGTTCTTCTTCCGCTTCTTCGACCCGTCTTGTGTATGTCCTTGACATATAGCTGCCGCCGACGAAGAATTCCTCTTCGTACCCGCATTCCTCGCATCTGTATCTGTAGGACGTTCCCATGTTCACCGCTCCTTTCGCATAGTCCTTAACATCATACTATCATAAATATATTAAAAAATCAAGTATAAGGTGTTGACTTGCCATGTTTTATGTGATATAATGAGGAACATTATTCTGAGACGGAAGGTGATCCCGTGATAATAAGACTTATTACGGAAAACGATGACTACGCGGCGGTGAGCGATATCTATGAGCAGAGCTGGCGTTACGCATACAAAGGTATAATACCGCAGGACTACCTTGACAGCATACCTGAGGGCAGGTGGGTCAATGGCATAAACGCAAACGGCAGGACGGATATAGGAGCCTTTGAGGGTGACAGGATAGTGGGCACTGCGAGCTTCTGCACCTCCCGTTGGAAGAAATTCCCGGAGAGCGGAGAGATAGTTTCCATATATCTGCTGCCTGAGTATATCGGCAGGGGCATCGGAGCCGGTCTGCTGGAAAAATGCATGGAGGAGCTGGAATGGGAGGGCTTCCGCAGCATCATATTGTGGGTGCTGGAGGAAAATGTCCGCGCGAGGCTTTTTTACGAGAAGCACGGCTTTACAGCAACCAGTGAGGTCATGTCGGACAGCATCGGCGGCAGAGAGCTGAGAGAGGTAATGTATATCCTTTATCTGTGACGACCGGTGCGTTAGATTATTTGCATTAAAAGAAAGTTAATATGAACAAATTGTTAACAAATTATGCACTTCACGCTGAAAAAATGCATTTCAAGAATAAACTATTGCTATTTTTTGAACACCATGTTAAAATTTAGTCGGTTGCTTGAACAGGCAGCTTAGAAGGTGGCAATATAGTTTTTATTTACGTTTTTCTTAAACCGACCGGTTATAACAAACATAAACCAACCTATCCCCCCATAAACTATATTGCTTTCCTTTGCTTGCAAGAAAAAGCGCAGCTCTTATGAGCTGCGCTTTTTTGTTATTCATTTGAAGCCTGAGCTATTGATTCTACCTTTCCGAGACTGCGTATTGCAGGTATAGATGCGAGCAGAGCTATTACTATATTCAATGTCAGTGATATTATGACCACAGGTAATACATATGCGGTCAGCTCATGCATATTGAACCTGCCCCCTACAAGTCTTGCTGCTATTACTCCTATCAGAGTGCCGGAAATGGCGGCGGTAGCCGAGAATATGAGAGTTTCCAGCATAATGCTCCTGCGGAGCTGCTTCTTTGTCATGCCGACGCTCCTGAGCATCATCAGCTCACGGCTCCTGTTGAGCACGCTTGTGTTTACGGAATTTATCATGGAGAGTATTCCTACGAGCCATATTGATACAAGGAATATGAGCACTATCTTTACTATGGCGAAAATGAATTCGTGCAGACCTGTATTCATTGAGTACAGATTCTCAGCCATTTCCAGATTGTTTTTTTCCACGAATTCATTGAAGAGCTTAACTGCCTCCCTGTAGTGCTTACTGCCGTTCACGGTCAGTCCTATGCTGTAAGTCATATTAAACTCGGCAGAGTTTTCCAGAGGTACGATAAGACCGTTTATTGTAGATCTGCTGGATATCTTTCCTATTACCTTTATCCTGTCGCCGTAGGTAGTTGTGAGCTTGTAGCCGTCCTTCAGGTCATAGTAGGATGTCTCGTATTTCTCGATAAGCTTGCCGTCGTCGTCAGTATCCCTTTCTTCGTAGCTGCCGTAAATGCTGTTGTTGAACAGTGCAGCCTTTTTGCTTACGAATTCCTGATAGCTCATTCCCGAAATGACGTCAAGCTCGTATTTGTTGTATATTTTTTCATTGATAATATGGACAGCGCCGATTCCGTAAATAGTCTGACTTCGCAACAGTTTTTCCTTCACGATCCTGACAGAGCCGTCCCTGTCGGAGAAGGGGCATAGGTAATAGCCTGTAACACTGCACTCGGAGAATATTTCCTTATCTCCGAAATACTTGTCGATATCTCCGGTAATGTTTTTGGGATCGCCGCTGTAATAGCCGTCTATATAGAAATCGTAGGTCTCGTCATAAAGCTCTGATACTATCAGACCTTCCTTGATCTCGCCGTAAGCAAATATGAGAGCGATAGCCGAGAATGTGAACATCAGTACACCGAGAGCCATAGTTATTGTTGAGATAACGAAGCGGCTCTTTGCGGATTTGATATTTTTCTTAGTGTAACGCCTTATGAATTTTTTCGCGCTGAGGTTGAGCTTTGACTTCTTACTGTGCTTTTTCCTCTTTTTATTGCTCCTTGGCTTGCCGAAGTTCAGAGCCTCTGCCGGAGACAGCTTTCTTGCAGCCCACATAGCCGAGGTATAGGCGGATATGAATATAGCGATTATGGTCAGGAAGGCTCCGATAGCGATGAATACCGGCTTTGCCGAGAACTCGAAGACATCAATGCCTGACTTGTACAGGGCGTTTATTGAGCCGCGGCAAAGGAATATAGCCAACCCTATTCCGAGGGGCACAGCCGTAAAGCAGTAGAATATCGCTTCTATGAATACCAGTGCCGCTATCTGTCCCTTTGAAGCTCCTATGATACGCAGTGCCGCGAAGTGGCTGCTTCTTTCATGCACAGCCATTTCAAAGGTGCAGTCGATAACGAAACGCGATATGAACCATGCTATAAGGAGCACTACCAGCGCAGGCGCAGCTATACTTCCGAATTCCTTGTACATGGCGTAAGGGCTCTTCATCTCAAGACCGAGAAGAAGATCGTTTGTCCGGTAGCCGTATTCAGAGCTGTTATAGAAATCATTCTCATAGTTATGACCGAGGTCTGTGAAAAGCATTTTCAGTGCATCATCGTAATCGCAGGTGTCTGTCAGCCGCAGATATACCGATGAATTACCGTGGGTTTCCACTCCCTCTGTCTTAGTGTCGATAAGATCCTCCAGTGAGATATTGAAGCCCTTTCCGTTCGTGAGCACGAAATTGTCACTCTTTGAATAACGGTTGAAACCTGCGATAGTGAAGGTGACCTTCTTTGCGGTGCCGTACTGCTTATCAGTGTAGGGAGAATCCTGAAGCCCTATGTTCTGCTTTTCCAGAAGTGAAGCGATAGAGGCTCTGGTCGCCTTTTTCTGCGTTTCCTTTGAGAGATTTTGAAATTCCGGGTCACTGGAGGTGTATTGTGTGCCGTATTTTTCAAGAAGATTTGCACGGAGAGTCTTCATTGCCTCTGAATCCTCGTCGTAACCCGCTGTCATGGGACGTATGGTCAGAGTGACGGTATCGCCTGTGGAATAGCCCATTTCTTTGAGGAACTCCGGAACATAAACGCCGTCCTTTGTAATGTCGCTATCGGGAATGTCCACGTTTCTGTAGTACCTTACCAGCTTCTGATTTCCGTCCTCCTTTACAGCGGTTACAGCCCTGACCAAGTGTGTACTGCTGCCGTCAGACACCTCGAACAGCGATATCCTGCCGGAGTTGTCGTTATAAGAACCTGAGTATGAGGCGATGTCCGAACTGTATGTGAAGTAATCCGCTGTGACGGCATGGTGTATGGCTATATCAAGAGCCTTTTCCGGGTCTGCTGCCCTTTGTATCCATGAGTTTATTTCCAGCTCCCATGTACCGTCTTCCTTCAGGGTCTCATTGTAAAGGGTGGTATAACCGCTGCTGCCGTAGGTGCAGACAGTAGCGAGAATGAACGCCGAGAGCATGACACACATAAATGTAAGGAATGTGCGGAGCTTCTGCCGGCGTATGTATTTCAGCGAAAGAGATATGATATGTTTCATGTCCGCACCTCCTTATTCGGAAAGCACGCCGTCAGATATGCGGAGGATACGGTCAGCCTGTGAAGCAATGCTGCCGTCGTGGGTTATGAGTACGAGAGTCTGGGCGTACTTTTTAATGGAGCTTTTGAGTATGGAGATTATCTCGCGGCTGTTCTTGCTGTCAAGATTGCCTGTAGGCTCATCGGCGAGTATTATCTTTGGCTTGTGTATGAGTGCGCGTGCAAAGGCAACACGCTGCTGCTGACCGCCTGAGAGCTCGTGAGGGAAGTTCTGACGCTTCTTGTCAAGACCTGTGAGCTCAAGGAGCTCATTCAGGAACTCCATATCCGGATTGGTATTGTCAAGATTCAGGGGAAGTACGATATTCTCCTCAACATTCAGTACGGGTATGAGGTTGTAGGACTGGAAGATAAAGCCGATATTCTTGCGCCTGTAAGCGGAAAGCCCCTTGTCATCGAGATTCGTTATCTCCTTGTCGCAGGATATTATCCTGCCGCTTGTCGGGGTGTCGAGAGAGCCGAGACAGTTGAGCAGGGTAGTTTTGCCGCTTCCGCTCTCACCGGTGACTGCAACGAATTCTCCGCTGTGTACTTCAAGGTCGACATTATTGAGGGCGTATATCATATTTTCGCCTTCTCCGTACTGCTTGACGAGTTTTTCGGTTTTGATGATTATATTATTGTCCATAAAACAGACCTCCGTTCCTTAGTTTACTATATTCTAACCCATTAATCTTACAGTAAAATTACAAAACAAATTTTTTTTGAAAAAAGCAAAGCCTGTATTGTGTTTTTACAATACAGGCCTTAATGCGGACCGGGAGCTGAAAATATTTACAGCTTGTTTTTTGAGAGAGTAAGAAATACGAACTCGAAACGTGTACCCTTTCCGGGTTCGGAATAGACGAATATCTCTCCGTTGTTGGCGCGGACTATTTTCTGCGCTATGGACATACCAAGTCCTGAGCTGTACATGGTCCTGTCCTGGGATTTTGATGAAAAACGGTCGAACAGCTTAGGTATCTCATCCTGAGGTATACCCTTTCCGTTATCTGTTATGGAAAGGGTCGTAAGGACCGGGTTCTGAGTCAGCTCGGCAGATATCTCCGTACATTCCGAATGGTCGGCGGAGTTCTTTATTATATTCTCTATAGCCTCGCAGAGCCAGCCCTTGTCGCAGGTCAGCTTTATATCGTCAGGCAGTGCGGTGTTTATCACAATGTCCTTTTGTCTGAGCAGGGGCGACAGCTTTTTTACAGCGTTAACGAACAGCTCGGATACGCTGTAGGGCTTCATATCGTACTCAACGGCATCAGCGTTGAGCTTTGCCAGCTTTATAGCCTCGATAACAAGATGCTCCATACCGTCGAGATTGAGCTGTATCTCGTCCGAGAGCTTTTCCCTGCGCTCAACGGAAAGGTCGTTCAGCTCGCTGAGCATATCCGTGTTAAGGCGCACCACTGCGAGGGATGTTTTTATCTGATGAGAGAGGTCGGTGAGGAAGGTGCGCAGAAACTCCTGTTCATTGGTAAGTCTGCTGCTTGTATTTCTCATGCGGTCAACGAGTATCTCCGCGCTTTCGCAGACTCTGTGAACTGTGCCCAGCTCTTCGCCGTACATCTTTATTGACGCGTGGGTGTCATAAGCCGCTTCGATGCAGTCGCTGCGAAGCTTTTCGAGATCCCTGAATAGCGACATCGCCTCACGCATGGATATTATCAGCCATATTGCGGATACAGCTGTCATAAGTCCGAATAATGCGTTAAAGGCAGTGTGTCTTACATGGGGATAGCTGTGCATGAGTTCAGGCGGCATATTTTTTCTTATACTGTATTTTCTGAGTATATCTTCGCCGGCGCTGACAGCGCTTTCGTCGGGAGAGCCGGTGAATGAGCCGCCGCCCACAGCTGAGAGCTCTGATTCAATCTGCGCAGTAACGATAATATCCGCGCATTTTCCTGATGCTATATAAGCGGCAGCTGCTGAAATACCGAGCATGATGATGAATATGAGCACCAGTCTGCGCGGGGCACGGTTATTTATGAATCTGTCCATTTATAGCCCATTCCTCTCTTGGTCACTATCCTGCCGCAGCCTGCCGATCTGCTCAGCTTGTCACGCAGGCGGCTTATATTGACGGAAAGGGTATTGTCGTTCACAAATATCCCCTTTGAGTCCCAGAGGTATTCGAGTATCTGTTCACGGGTAAGATAATGTTCGCGGTTGAGCATGAGGTAGCTGAGAAGCTTCTGCTCAACAGCGGTGAGCTCCATTTCGGGGATATCGGGTATGCGGCGCAGATTTGCGCGTATACGCGAAAAAAGCTCTTTCAGGCGGAAAGGCTTGGTGATATAATCATCACCGCCGCTGTCCAGTCCGCGTATGATGTCTGCTTCATCGTCGCAGGAGGTAAGGAATATCACAGGAGTCTGAATGCTTTTCCGCAGCCGTCTGCACAGATCTATACCGTTGCCGTCGGGCAGGGTAACATCAAGTATGATAAGGTCGGCGTCGGGGACTGCGGCTTCAGCAGCAGCGACGGTGCGTACAGCGATGACGCTGTAGCCTTCGGTCTCAAGAGCAAGCTTTATATTGGCGTTGAGTGTCTCGTCGTCCTCAACGAGAAGCAGCGTATTCATAGTGTCACCTCGGTCATAGGAGTTTTTTTTATTTTAACATATAATCCGTGAAAAATCAAGGACGCTCATCAGGTATGCTGCCGCTGCCGGAGTGTATAAATAAAAAGCTGCACCGCAGGGAAATGCGGTACAGCTTTTATCCGTATGTACAATATCAGTCTTTGAATATAGCGCCGTCTTCTATGTTCTGAAGAACGCTTGCACAAAGCTCCTTCCACTGCGCTACTTCAGCCTCGTCGTAGGAGATGACCTTCTTTGCCCATGTGCTGCAGTGTGCGCAGGCATTGGGAGCTGTCTCGCCGTCTTCGAGGATATCGTTCACGCAGAGTGAATTTGCGCAGTTGTTGTTATTGATGAAGTGTTCAAGGAAGCCGTCAAGCTTCTTGTTGTCAACGAATAACTTTGGAAGGTGCATAGTTCTTCCGTAATTCATCATTGCCTCAGGCTTGAGGTATTCCATCCATCTCATAGCCGGAACTCCGGGAGGAGGACCGCCTGCACCGAACGGGGACATACCGGCGGGAGGTGCTGTGATACCGTGTGACTTTGCCCATTCCTCAGGCTCGCCGGGTCTTGGAGGTCTGCCCTCCATTACCCACGGAGGAGGACCGCCTGCGGGCATACCGGCTGGGGGACCGCCTGCACCGAATGGAGGCATACCGGCGGGAGGCGCTGTGATACCGTGTGACTTTGCCCATTCCTCAGGCTCGCCGGGTCTTGGAGGTCTGCCCTCCATTACCCACGGAGGAGGACCGCCTGCGGGCATACCGGCTGGAGGACCGCCTGCACCAACAAGAGCACCTGCAGGAGCGCCTGCGGGAGCACCCTCAGCACCTGCCTGATCCGGACGTGTTACGATAGTCTTTGCACGAGGCCAGTTTACGATATCAAGGAGATTTCCGTCGTATGACTCTTCCATGTAGCCCTTGATTACATTGTGGAGGAAGTCGGTCGTTCTTGTTCTGTCGATGAGCTTGATAGAGAAGTGCTTGTTACCTGTCTCTTCAGCGAGCTCCCTGTAGTAGTGAACGTCCTCAGGACGGATAAATTCAGCTGTAAGTATAGCTGCGGGGTGAGTTACCTTCTTGTAAGCGCAGTTTATAAGAGAATAGTCCATTGAATACTTATCAGGATCGGAATGACCTACGAAGCAGCCGTGCGCAAGGCGGAAGGGACATTCCCTGAGACAGAGGTTGTTGGCGATGACACGGAGGTGAAGGTCTGTATCCTTATACTGTGTGAGGAGCTGCCTGAGAAGATCGAATCTCCTGTTGAAGCCGTGATCGAGAGTGATCTCGTCAACGCCCCAGTTGCGCCAGTATTCAATATGCTGTATAGTTGTAGGATAAGCATAAAGGCCGAGAGTTACGAAAGCGTCCTTGAATTCTCTCTTTACGTACTTGATGAGTATAGGAGAATTGAGGGTGAATGCTTTTATGCCCATATCGTACATGGTGTGGATGAATGTACGTATCTTTTTTCCCATAACAGGATCAAGTTCGTTCTGATCCATTGAAAGAGGGTTGATAAGATAATTGAAGGTTATATCGCGCTTCTGACATTCCTTTACATAGTCAGCAAGCTGATCCATTGTAAAATCGGGAATGATCGAAGCTGTACGGCCTCCCGGAAGACCGTCGTGCTTGAGCTTTCCGAAAAAGCTTGTTATGGCGTGTTTCTTGTCATACTGATCGATGAAATCGAAGAGCTTGTAATCAAAGTTACAGCCAAGGTCGAAGGATATCGAATCCTGATTCATGTTTACACATCTCCCTAAAATTAGTCAGGACTATACACTGTATGATGTCAGTTCTGTGTATAAGCAATCGCGGCGTTTTCTGGTATATTTCTTTTTTTACGTGTGATAACGATCTTTTGATATATTCGATCATATTCAGTCCTATATTAAAATTATAACATCTGCCATGGGAACTGTCAATTAATCTTATGCAAGTTATTAAAAGCACTAATCGGGCTTTTTTTGTAAATAATATCCAATCGTTCACGTGCTGACGCATGATACGCTACAGGCGGTAATAAAGGCAAAATGATGCATTCTGAACACATCAGAAAAAGAAACATATTTTCTTTTCTGCAGGGTATTGACATTCATGCTGAGCAGTAGTATAATAAAAACAGAACATACATTCGATAGGGGGACGCTTATGGAAAAAAAGTATATCGCAATTGATCTGAAGTCATTTTACGCTTCTGTGGAATGTGTGGATATGGGAGCTGACCCTCTTGATACTAACCTTGTGGTCGCAGATGCGAGCCGCACAGAAAAAACTATATGCCTTGCGGTGTCGCCGTCCCTGAAATCTTACGGCATACCTGGGAGACCGCGGCTTTTTGAGGTGATAGCAAAGACTGCCGAGGTAAATGCGGAGCGCAGATACAGAGCTCCCGGCAGGCAGTTCAGGGGGGAGTCCTGCAAGGGAAGCGAGCTGACAGCGGATCCGTCACTGAAGCTGTCCTATGTCGTTGCGGCGCCGAGAATGGCGCGATATATCGAATACAGTACGAGAATATACCAGATATACCTGAAATATGTTGCTCCGGAGGATATCCACGTATATTCCATAGACGAGGTGTTCATAGATGTTACGTCCTACCTTGATACCTATGGAGTGACCGCACGTGAGCTTGCTGTCAGCATGATAAACGATGTGCTGGAAAATACCGGTATAACCGCTACGGCAGGCATAGGCACGAACCTGTATCTGTGCAAGATAGCTATGGATATAGTCGCCAAGAAAATGCCTGCCGACAGGAACGGAGTGCGTATCGCGGAGCTGGACGAAATGTCCTACCGCCGTCTCATGTGGGAGCACCGCCCTCTCACTGATTTCTGGCGTGTCGGACGTGGCTACGCAAAAAAACTGGAGCGCTGCGGCGTTTTCACAATGGGAGATATAGCCCGTATGTCTGCGTCGGAGTTCGGCGAAAAGACGCTTTACAAAATGTTCGGAGTGAATGCAGAGCTGCTCATAGACCATGCCTGGGGCTGGGAGCCCTGCACAATAGCGGATATCAAGAGCTACCGACCGGAAAACAGCAGCATAAGTTCGGGACAGGTCCTGCAGGGGGCTACGCCGAATCATACTGCCCGTCTCATCACATGGGAAATGGCTGATACGCTGTCTCTTGACCTTGTGAGAAAGGGGCTTGTTACCGATCAGATAACTCTTACCATAGGTTATGACGTGGAAAATCTCCGCAGGGAAGATATATCTGAGCACTATGCCGGAAAGGTGACAGACGACTATTACGGCAGACCTGTGCCCGTACACGCTCATGGTACGGTAAATCTTGCTGCTCCAGTGTCCTCGTCAAGACTGATAACTCAGGCGGCTGCGGAGCTCTTCGACCGTATCACGGACAGTATGCTGCTTATACGCAGGATAACCATATGTGCCGGCAGAGTAGTGCCTGCCGGAGCTGTCCGCGAGGAGCTGCAGCAGCTGGACTTCTTTACCGATTTTGAGGAGGAAGAACGCCGCCGCACTGCGGAGAAAGAGGAGCTTCAGCGTGAGAACAGCCTGCAGCTTGCAATGCTGAGAATGAAGGAGCGCTACGGCAAAAACGCTGTGCTTCGCGGAACAAATCTATGCGAGGGAGCTACCGCCCGTTCGCGCAATCAGCAGATAGGCGGACACAGAGCCTGAGAAAGCAGTCGGGCTGGTTCGGAAAGGAGGCTTCGCCATGCCGGAGCAGTATAACGATATAATCAATATGCCTCATCATGTTTCGAGGAACAGACCGCAGATGCCGCGTCGTCATCGTGCGGCGCAGTTTGCGGCGTTTGCAGCTCTTGCCGGTTATGAGGACGCTCTGGACGAATCTTCGCGCCGCACTGACAGCAAAGCGGAGCTTTGCGATGACGACGCGGCTGAGCTGAACGAAAAAATAAGGCTCATCGGCGCACGTATCGCCTCAGAGCCTTACTGCAGGGTGACGTATTTCGTTCCCGACAGGCACAAGAGCGGCGGAAGCTACGCTGAGGTGTCCGGAAACGTAAGATTCATAGAGGAGGCGACGCGGCAGCTGGTATTCTGCGGCGGTTTACGCATACCTATCGACGATATAGTGAAAATATGCCTGTAAAAAGAGCAACAGCCCTACCTCCGCCTATGGAGATAAGACTGTTCTGATTTGCCCTCTTACAAAATGGAAGGATAGCAGAAAAGGAATTAACAGCAATATATCACAAAGACCGCCTATAGTCTTTGTAAAGTGTCTGGCACGATCTCTTAGTGATACTGTATTTTCCGCCCGGCCCTGAGCTATCCTGTCAGGTTCTGCGGAACAGCAAACCCGTTTGCAGGCAATGGGAGTTATTGTGCAGAGGCTCCCCGCCGCCGGGTCTGTTGACTTGTGTTTGCTCCTGCCGTTTCGGAACTGGCAGGAAAATACGCGGCGAATCACGGAATAAGCCGCTTATATATTCAGCCGCAGGATAACGGCTGCGGTTTAACTGTGTCTCTGTAACATTTTTTACGCCGAGGACAAAGACAGACGGGAGAGGGGCCGCCTGCCTTTGTGCAAATGCCTCGCCGTGAATGAAGCCTTACGCTCCCATTCCTGAAAGCGTGCGTGAAAGCTTCTGAGGGTAAACTTGTATAATCTCACACAGGAGCTGCGTGAGAGCAGGTAACTGCCGCTGAAAAAGCGGAGTTTGCGGCAATAAAAATACAGCTCTCAAAGGAGTGTGGAAACACCGGCCGTTTTTACGGGATCTGTGTTAATGGGAGGGGGTAACAGTTCCGCAAAGCCGAACATTCCCACTTCCGCCCTCAAGAGTTGATCTGCTTGAATACAGACTTGCCGCAGGCAGCCGGGCAAGCGCCCTGAAGCTGCGGAGAAGTCTGTCATATGTGACATTATTCAATTTTATCACTCCAAATTTAAATATCCCTTGCGCTTGCCCGCTCTGATCGCGGATGCGATGTAAGCAATCCCTTATTGCTTTATCTTTATTATAAATAATATGTGAATTGATAACAACCGATAAAATAAATATTAGGTGGACAAAATGAAGAACTTGACCGGAAAAATCCCCGAACTGCCCAATTATTGCGGTCAGAACGGGGATTTTTAAATGTTAGCTGAAGCTGTTTATTATCCTTTCGGCTGCTTCCTCTCCGATGTCGAAGGTGTATTTGTAATCGAGCAGCTCAAAGATCATTTCTCCGGAGTCGGTGAAAGCGATATATCCGCTGCTGAAATACTTGTTCGGAGCGATTAGTTCAGGCATCCCGAACATGAACGCGACGCTGTACTGTGAAAGGTCAGTATCCGGATATGAACCTCCTGCCTCGGCTGCCTGTTTGCGCAGATAGTTGTCGGACTGCGAATATGATGTCAGCGGTCCTTCAAGCTCCTTCAATATGCTTATCAGCTCGGTCTTTTCGTTTTCTCCGGCTGAACGGTATAACCGCTTTTCTGAGCTGTATATGCTTGTCAGCTCCATATAGTCGCAGATGCCCATTGCGTTCAGGCATCTTTTGGCATCTGCGGGAATGAACCGGGTATTCGCGCAGATATACCTCTGAGTGCCCGGCTCTGTCGATACTGAGCATATAAACTCCTCGGTAATGCCGTCGAACACATAGACGCTGTAGGATATGTCATCGCCGTTGAGCTTCATATTTCCGCTGTAGAGGACAGGGTCGCCTGAGTAATAGGGGCGGCTGTCATATCTGTCCGAGATCCTGTATAATGAGCCCCTGTAGCGGAAGCCGGTCAGCGTTTCGGTCTGAGGAGGCACAGTGCTCGACACATAGGTGGTATGAGGAGACGCTGTTGTAGTTGTATGATAAACGCCGGTGTTGGTAGTCCTTATCGTTGTCGTAGTATGCGTTGTAACATAATATGTGTTTGTTGTATACCTGGTAGTTCTTGTTGTTGTGGTCGTTGTCCTGAATGCTCCGGTACTTGATGTGGCCCGCGTGGAAGTTGTCCGTGCGGTAGTCCGCGTGGCAGCCGGTGTGGTCGTAGTGCGCTGCGTTGTCCTTGCGGTTGTGGAACGGTCGGTATGTCTTGTGGTAGTCGTTCTGGGCGAGCCTGTATGTGTAGCGACCACGTCGGGAGTTGTTGACGCTGTGGTCCCGGAGGTCAGAGCGGAAGAAGCAGTGAGCTGTGTCAGTGCAGTATGCGGAGCAGTAGTCCTTAAACCTGACGAAGTAGTGTTTGCAGCATGGAATGACGTTGCAGACGAAGTGCCTGCCGCTGTGGCTGAAGCAGATGTTACTGAAGTTACAGGAGCGGCGGACGATGTCGAAGCTGTTGAAGCCTGCACCGCGGACGTGTTGCTTCCGGTGGTGACAGCAATGTCGGTATTAACTGTTGTGGGAGGTTCTGTCATATTGATCTGGTCCCTGACGCCGGAATTGAAAAATGACTTCAGCAGATCCATGCGCCATATACCGAAGCACACGGTGAGCATTATGCAGCAGCTGAGGGCGATGGACGTGCGCTTTATGAATACAGCCTTTTTCCTTGATCTTTCCTTTTCGTATTCCTCTCTGCGCCGGAAAACACTGTTTGCTATGTCTTTATAGTCCTTCATACTCAAAGCCCTCCTTTTCCAGCGTAGTTTTCAGAGCAAGCTTGGCTCTGTACAGGAGATTCTCGATCTGCCGTCTGCTTTTTTTCATTACCGCAGCAGTTTCGGCATTGCTCATTTCCTCAAAAAAGGTGAGATAAAGTACCTGTCTGTAATCCGAATTGAGAGTTTCCATGGCGTGATGAAGGGCGATCTTCTGTTCCTCACGCAGATATTCCTGTTCGAGATCACGCTCATCGGAAATATCGTAGCGTTCTTCCACAGGGGTGTCGGAAATGAATTTCCGTTTGCGGAGACTGTCGAGCGCAGCGTTGCGGCCTATGGCGTACAGCCATGTTTTGAAAGAGCTTTTCCCCGAATACTTGGGCCTTTTGGCTGCGAGCTTGAAAAAGGTGTCTTCCATGAACTCTTCGGCAAGACCCAGGTCATTGGTTATACCCTTCAGATAAAGCATCAGGCCGTCCTTGTAGACACGTATCAGTTCCACCATGGCTTCGTCATCTCCGCCGATATAACTGCGGTAGAGTGTTGCACCCTGATCCATGAGCGTCCCCCTTTCAGAAGAGATGCTCCCTTCTCACATATTAGACGTATGAGAACGGAGATTCTCTCATAATATTTTAAAAATAAATATATATACATAATACAATGAATTTTGTCATCAGTCAAGTGCTGATATGTTATTTTTATATCCGCCGCAGGTGAAAAAAGTTAAATAAAAGACGGGAAATACAATGGCAAATCGTTCAATTCTTGCTATCTTTGCTGAAAATGTGCATTTTTTGCTCTCTTCGTTGACACCGTTTGTGAAAGATGATACACTGAAATCACGGAATAGCTTGAAAAAGCCGGCTTTTTAGCCCGAAAATCCGGATTTTTTATGTTTAAGACAAGTTTAAGATTATTTTAAGATTGCTTTTGTATCATGTACACAAGGTGAAAAATGAAAGAGGGTTCTGTGAACCCTGAATCAGAATAACATGAAAAATCATAATGGAGGGAATTATTATGTTCAAGAAATCAGCAAGAAGAACGGTTTCAGGTATAATGAGCCTTGCAATGCTCCTCGGAACCGCAAGTACATTCCCGGCTGCTCAGGTATCCGCAGCAAGCTCGGTGACTATCAATGAAGTATGTCCGAAGAATTCTACCTACACAGCTCCTGACGGCGGCACTTACGACTGGATAGAGCTCTACAACAGCTCCAGCAGCGCAGTAGATATCAGCGGCTGGGGTATAAGCGACAAGGCTGAAACACCTTACCGCTTCACATTCCCCGCAGGCACTACCATTCAGGCAGGCGGAAGAAAGGTAGTTTTCTGCGACGGCACAGCAGGTGAGACAAACAGCGCAATAGCTCCTTTCGGACTTTCAACAAGCGGCGAGACCCTCATTCTTACCGACGCTTCCGGAAACGTAGCTTCACAGGTGACCTTTGAGGATATGGCTAAGGATACCTCCTACGGTCAGTATCCCGACGGCAGCGGAGAGTTCTATGTTCTCTCAACTACTCCCGACGCTGCAAACAGCGCTCCTGAAGGCTCAAACGCAGTAAGGACCCCCGGATTCTCCGCAGAGAGCGGCTTCTACAACAACAGCTTCTCCCTCACTCTTGAAGCTCCACAGGGCACAACAGTTTACTATACACTGGACGGAAGCGATCCCACATCTGCTTCCGAGAGATACACAGGTCCTATCACAGTACAGGATATGACCAGCCAGCCCAACAAGCTCAGCGCAAGAACTGACATCTCGGCTTATACCGATATCCTCGCTCCAGATGAGGGCGTGCTCAAGGCAGCCGTTGTACGTGCGGTAGCCGTTGACTCTCAGGGCAGAACAAGTGCTGTAGTTACAAAGACTTATTTCGTAGGCTCAGCCAATGTTGACAAATACAGGAACATGAAGGTCATCTCACTCGTTACCGATCCCGACAACCTCTTCGATTACGAAAAAGGTATCTATGTAACAGGTAAGGTATACGAAGAAGGCGGCGGAGGCATGGGCGGCTTCGGCGGCATGAACTTCGGCGGCGGTAACTGGAACATGGGCGGCGACGCTAACGGCGGCGCAGGCGGCTTCAACATGGGCAACTTCAATATGGGCGGTCAGAATGGTGACGCAGCTCAGGGCGGCTTCAATATGGGCAACTGGAACATGGGCGGTCAGAACGGCAATGCAGCTCAGGGCAACTGGGGCGACGTTCAGCTCGGCGGCGCAGGCGGTCCCGCAGTAAACGCTGACGAGGACGTTCAGCAGGGCGGCGCTCAGCAGTGGGGCGGCTTCGGCGGTCAGCAGGGCGGCGCAGGCGGTTTCGACTTTAGTCAGTTCGGCGGCGCAGCAGGCGGTGACGCAGCTCAGGGCGGTGCCCAGCAGTGGGGCGGCTTCGGCGGTCAGCAGGCAGGTGGTGACGCAGCTCAGGGCGGTGCCCAGCAGTGGGGCGGCTTCGGCGGTCAGCAGGCAGGCGGTGACGCAGCTCAGGGCGGTGCTCAGCAGTGGGGCGGCTTTGGCGGTCAGCAGGCAGGCGGTGACGCAGCTCAGGGCGGCGCAGCAGCTGGTGGCGGATTCGGCGGCGGCGGAATGGGCGGCTTCAACATGGGCGACATGGCATTCATGGCTCAGGCTAACTACAATCAGAAGGGCGAAGCATGGGAGCGTCCCGCAAATATCGAGATCTTCGATAACGGCGAGAGCGTTGTATCACAGGACGTAGGCATCAGAACAAAGGGTGCTGCTTCACGTGCATGGGCTCAGAAGAGCTTCAACATCTTCGCACGTATGGACTACGGCAAGGGCGAGGTCGAGTACGATCTCTTTGAAGGCAAGTCCACAAAGGAAAAGAATAACAAGGTCATCGACACATTCGACGGCTTCACTATAAGAAACGGCGGAAACGACAATATGGCAGGCTTCTTCCGTGACTCAGTAAACCAGTCTCTTGTTGGCGACAGAGATATGACCACTCAGGCTACAAGCGAGTGCATACTCTTCATCGACGGCGAATTCTGGGGCATTTATCAGCTCATGGAGAAGTATAACTCAGACTACTTCAAGTCACACTACGGTATCAAGAAGAACGACGTTGCTTTCATCAAGAACGGTACTCTTGAAGACGGTAAGGATCAGGATCTCTCCGACTGGAACAGCCTTCTCAGCCAGATCGCAAGTGCAGATATGACAAGCGACGCTGCATACCAGCAGATAGCTCAGAAGCTTGATATCCAGAGCTTTATCGACTACTTTGCAGCTCAGATATACTGGGCTAACCACGACTGGCCAAACAACAACACAGGTGTATGGCGCGCAGATACAGTAGACGAGTCTAATCCTTATGCAGACGGCAAGTGGCGTATGGTTCTCTTTGATACAGAGTATTCCGCAAACCTTGCAGACAAGGTAAATGAAGTAGGTCCTACATACAACAGCTTCAGCCAGTTCGGCGGCGGCGGTATGGGAGGCTGGGGCGGCTTCATGGGAGGCGGCGGCTCCATCAGCGGAGCTTTCACAAATCTCATGAAGAACGCAGAATTCAAGAAGCAGTTCGAGCTCAGCTTCATGGATATGGCAAACTACAACTTTGACACAAACAAGACTACAGCTGCTATAAACTACTACAAGGGCTTCAAGCAGCAGATCCTTGATACATACAAGCGCTTCCCGTCATCCAAGAACATTCACAATGAGTCTACATTCGATCAGGATTATCAGCTCCTCGAAACATTCTACAACACAAGATACAGCAACGTTACAAGCCAGATGAAGAACTTTATGGGTCTCACAGGCAGTCTTGCAAGCGTATCCGTAAGCAACGACGGCAGCAAGGGAACACTTAAGCTCAACACCATCAAGTTTGACGATTCCATGAGCACATGGAGCGGCAAGTACTTCACAGACTACCCTGTAACTGTAAAGGCTACAGCTAAGGAAGGCTACAGATTCGATCACTGGGAGGTATCAGGAGCAACAGTTTCCAATACCACATCAGATGAGATAACAGTTCCTGTAAGCGAGGGCGTTACTATCAAGGCTGTTTACGCAGCAGGCGATCCCAGCGAGATCAGAACAACAACTACCACATCAAAGACAACTACTACCACAACAACTACCACTACCACCACTACCACTTCCTCCGGTACAAATCCCGGTACAGGCGTTACCAAGTACGGTGACGTAAACTGCGACGGTCAGGTCGACCTCTCAGACGCAGTTCTTATCATGCAGAGCCTTGCTAATCCCAACAAGTACGGTGAGAATGGCAGCGACAGCCGCCATATCACCAAGCAGGGCCTTGCAAACGCAGACTGCTCAGGCAATAACGACGGCGTTACAACAGGTGACGCGGCTGCTATCCAGAAGCATCTGCTCGGTCTTATAAAGACACTTCCCGACAGGTCATAACTGACCTGAGGGAAGCCATGTTAAGAAGACATTCACGGTTCATTAGAAATCTTCCTTTAAATAACCACCTTCAAAAAAACAGCGAAGAGGAACACCACTCTTCGCTGTTTTAATTTTTATATGTATTTCAGCCTCTTACCTCGGTATAGTAGTATACCGCGAGCTGAGTCCTGTCGCGCAGGCATAGCTTGTCAAGCAGACTGCTTATATAATTTCTTACAGTTCCCTCACCGAGAAAGAGCTGTCCTGCTATTTCCTTGTTGCTGAGCCCCTTTGCGACGAGCTCCATTATTTCACGCTCCTTGTCGCTTATGCCGTGAGCGCTGAAATCGTACTGTCCCTTAGGCACCATAAGCTCCGGGAGCTTTGTTATCACCTTCTCGCCGAAAACGCTTTGACCGCGCATGACGGCTTCAAGAGCGGGAACTATACTGTCAAAGTCCTGTTTCAGTATATACCCCTTAGCACCCATATTCAGTGCTTTTACAATGTATTCATCGTCTGAGAAGGTAGTAAGGTAAAGGATACGCGCGTCGGGGAACTCCTTCAGTATAGCTTCTCCCGCTTCAAGACCGGTCATGCCGTCCATGCGAATATCCATGAGCATTACATCCGGAGTATGGCTGCGGTACAGCTCTATGGCTTCATTTCCGCTTGAACCCATGGCGGCAACGGTAACTGTGCCTGAGCTTTCAAGAATGGTTTTCAGCGACAGAGCTACGAGCTTGTCGTCGTCTATAACAATGATGTTCATATAAACCTCCGTCATATTATGTTACTGCGTTATCGTTCTTTGGCAGGGAGAGGAATATCCTGAAGCCCTGAGGCGATGGAGTAAAGGTTATCCTTCCGTTCAGAGCCTCTGCACGGTCTGTCATATTCTTCAGACCTATGCCGCTTTCGTTTATTTCCGTGCAGCTGCCGTTATCTTCGAGCATAAGCTGATAAAAGGCAGGGTGCTCGCGGACTATGATACTTATCCTGTCGCCGTTTGAATGCTTTACAGCGTTTGAGAGCCCCTCCTTGACTATGCCTATTATGCAGAGCTTTACGCTGCCGGGCATGGCGGCGCTTACATCGCAGTCAAGGTCAACAGTGAACCTGCTGTCAACGCTGCTTATGCTGTCCTCAATGACTTTTTTCAGGTCGATGGAGTCATCGTGGAGATCGTGAACGCTCTCACGGATACTGGTCATAGCGCTGTCAAGAGTGGAGCGCAGGCTTTCAAGAGGTTCGCGCAGCTGTTCGTCCTTGTTTATAACTATAAGAGCACCGGACTGCAGAATGGAACGGGTCAGCATATGTCCGACATTGTCGTGAATCTCACGGGCGATACGGTTACGCTCCTTCATGGTGGCAAGGCGTATCTCGCTGTCCTGAGCATGGGCAAGCCGAATATTTTGCTCTGAGAGCTGACGGTTCTTGCCGGCGACCTCATCACGGAGCTGTGTGAGCTTTTCCACGGTCTTTTCAAGTCCTGAGATACGGGTATATATTATATATGCTACAGCGGCTGCCGCGGCGGTTATTATCAGCTGTCTTGCTGACAGCGAGCCGAGCTTCAGTATGACAGATGCCGCAGGGAGAACGAGCCACCATTTCTTTTCCCACAGAGCGTCATAGAGCATAAGCGGTATGGTGCAGAAAAACATCGGGAAAAAGCCGCACAGCAGAGAGCCTGCGGCAATTATAGCGGATGCGGCAGGAGTTCCTGTGAAGAGCTGCGCAGCAGAGGATACGGCTATTGCCGTAAGTACGGTAATGACCGGAGCTGTGAAACTGCTTGTCAGCAGGAGGCTGATTGTGCATATTGTAAGTATCGCAAGCTTATCGATCAGTCTGTTCAATCTCACACCGACTTTCTTTCAGAAATCAGCCGTCACGTAAATCGGCTGTTATTGAGTACACAACAATTATAAAACATCACGGCTTTTTTGTCAATAAAAAGCCGCAGCACCTCCGGTAGTATACCGGAAGTGCTGCGGCTTCATTATTTGTCAATGGAGAGAGGGATATCTTTATTTTTCGGGAAGCTCTGAAATGAGATGGAGCAGGTATCTCTGGATAGCTGCTGCGTCGCCTGTGGTCATTCCGTCATTCCCTGTAACGTCCGCGTTCTTTATGCCCTGTGAGGTTATACGCTTTTGATCCTTGCCGTTCTCGCCGTACTTGTCAGGGTTCGCAAGAGCCTGCATGATGAGTACAGCGTCGGAAAGGTCAACAGTACCGTCACAGTTCACATCTCCTGCCTTATAATCAGCGTCGTAGTTGAATACGGAGCTTGTTGATGAAGTTGTTGACGACTGTGAAGTAGTGGAAGCTGATGTTACAGTAGTGGTCGTTGTGGTTTTTGTGGTAGTAGTGGTGGTAGTCGTCTTTGATGTGGTAGTGGTTGTGGTCTTTGGCTTGCCGTCGGAGAGCTGTCCGTAAACAATTCCGCAGCCGACTGTTGACATATATACCTTGCCGAATTCGTCCATGTCACCAACAAGGTAGTTGCCGTTTCCGGTACCGCCGTAGAGGTGGTCTGTATTGATACATACCCATGTCTTTCCTGCGTCGGTGGAGCGGTATATGCCTTCCTTGTCGTCCTCAGCGGGCTTTCCGTAGATGAAGAGCGTATTTACGCCGCCTGCGTTTTCGGGAGCGCCGTAGCCTATGCACTTCGCGTATACAACATTGTCAAGGTGTTCCACGGTCTTGCCCTTGTCGGAGATGATGTAAACGCCCTTATTTGCGCCTGCAAGAGCCACAGTGCCTTTTCCGAGGTATGCAAGGTCGCCTGTGTGCTCGAATTTCCATGTAAGCTCCCAGTTGTACGGGCAGATACGTGTCTCGGTAAATGTTGCGCCGTAGTCCTCGCTTATGAAGTATGAGTAATGCGACTCGTCATAGGTAGGCTCTGACTTGGTCATATCTGATGACCAGTAGTCGTTGTGCTGAGCGCCTGATGCGTATACTATCTTTGGATCTTCAGGATCGACAAGCGTATATACTCCCTTGGAAGCCTTGATGCCTTCGCTGGTCTTCCATGTGGCGCCGAAGTCGTCTGTATAGGAAACTCCGCCGGTAGTGCTTGTATTTATTATTCTGTACTTGCCCTTTGAAAGCTCTGTTATAGAGAGTTTTCCGCCTGTGCAGGCAGGCTTGAAGGACTTCCATGTCTTTCCGCGGTCAGTGGTATAGTAGCCGCTGCCGGTATTGTTGCCGTCGCCGTTGGCAGTTCTTGCCCATACGTCCGTATTCTGAGGGCATACCGCGATAGCGGAGGTCGAGCCCATATTCGGCTGATACTGCGGCGGTATACCGTCTACAGAGGTGTGAACGAAGCCGTCGTAGTCGCCGATCGCCGAGAGATCGAGTCCGTCTGCCGTGCTTACGAAATCAAGGGAAACAACTTCCTCGATACCGTCCGGCTGGAAGTGGAACTGCGGGAGATCGCTCCATGTATTATCACAGGCAAATACGCCGTTGCCCGATGTGGAGAATGTCCTGTCGGGATTTACAGGGTCGATAACATAAGAGCCCACCCAGTGTATAGCCTTGTCGTATATCCAGTCATAGCCGCCTGTGGAGAGGTAGTCAGCAAGTGGATCCTGTCCCCAGTTGGGAGAATATCCGGGAGATATCTCTCTCCATGTTTTACCGCCGTCCTCTGAACGGAAGAACTTGTCGCCCCAGCAGGGACCGTGCTCATCTGTCCAAGGTTCCCAGAGCTGAGCGTTTGCGAAAAGTCCGCAGGTAGATGATACCATATGATCAGGATTTGCCGGATCAACGCTTATGCCGCTGTAACCGCCCTGAGCTGCTGCCTCCATAGCGTCCTTGCCGGGATTGTAGAGGTGAGCAAGAGGGGAGATATCGGTTATATCGCCTGTTTTGGCGTTGAGCTTCTTTATGCTGCCTGAGGTGCCACCATTGCCGACCTGAACAGCTCCCTGGAAAGCGAAGAAGATATTGCCATTGCCGTCGCCGGTGATCCTTCCGGGATAGTTGGCGGAATCGAGCTTGTCGCTGATATCGGTGAACTTGTCGTCCTTTACGTCTGCAACGACCACGCTGTTCTTGCCTTTTGCGGAAGCTCCTACGTATACCTTTCCGCCGTAGATGTATATGCAGGCGATGCCGTTCTGAGCGTAATATTCATCGCCTGTAAGAGCCTTGCGCATATTCGAGCCCCATGTGGGCCACTTTATCTCGTACTTGAAGAGACCGAGATCGCCGTAGCCTTTGACTTCCTTCCATGTCTTACCGCCGTCGGTGGACTTGATAAGGCAGGAATCGCCGGCGTATACGTCGCCGCCACAGTATATTGTCTTTGGATCGTCGGGATCTACAGCTATAGACTCGCCTGTCTGTCTGCCGTTGCCGTTGCCGTGGACCTGTATCATATCGGTAACGTCGTATTCCTCGAAGGTCTTACCGCCGTCGGTGGTCTTGAATATGACAGTCTTTTCTGCCGAAAAGTAAGCGCAGCCGCAGAGGAAATAAACGGTATTATCATCTGTGGGGTCTATAGCCATTGCGTCCACGCTGAGGAGACCGCGGTCGTCCTCATTGATAAAACCGAGGAGCTGCTCCCAGCTGTCGGTATCATAGTTGAATCTGTAAGCGCCGCCTACGTCTGTACGTGCATACATAGCCTTTTTGCCTGTAACGATTCCGGAAACAAAGCCGCCTCCGCCTATTTTGAGGGTGCCCCATTCCATTTTGTCGGCAATGCTTGCTGAAGCTGCTGACGCAGTACCCCTGCTGATATCCGTTGTGCCTGATACGGAATTGCAGCCGGCGCAGATCGAGAGGGCGCAAAGACCTGCCAGAGCCTTTTTCATTGTTTTCATTGCAATTTTTCCTTTCTGTTTGTGTATTTTAATATCCATTCCCGTTATCTTATCCGTGCCTGTTTTTCAACTTGATTTTATCATTTCAAAAGTACGGTGTCAAGGGATTTCAGGGGTTATGACACTATAGGACATAATGAGAATACTATTTTGCAGAAGTCAAAAATGAACAATCCTTTAAGGCTGAGCGCAAGCTTTAAAAAGGCAAAAAATACGCAGCCATGACGGCTGCGCAAAAAAGTATTGAGCAATGAAACATATGACATCTGAAGATTATCTCTTTTTTACGCCGGCTTTCTGCGGACGGCGAGGATCTGCAAAAAGTAGAGAAGGAGACACTACAGCCCGTTTCGGGCGGTCGGCGACCGCACCATCACTGTTTCCCCCCAGTTCCTACGACTGCAGCGTCTGAGCTCCTTATCTACATTCACGATATATTAATCTCATATCCTGTCACTATTCTATCACATACTGTTCCACACGGTTCAACAAAAAATTTACATATTTTTTCTGCCGAAAACTACCGATTTTCATCAATTTTAAGCCTTTTGTGCAGAATGAACAGCTTTGAGGATCAAAAAAATTTGAAAATCCACACAAAAATTGGTCTCATTTTTCTTTACAAACAGTGCAGAATGTGATATAATGTTCTTATATATTCAGATCATTTCTTTGGAGGGGCATTCCGTGGAAATAGTTTCAGAACTTATCAAGAGTTACTTTTTATCATTTGCGCTTATACTTGGAATAATAATAATGCTTGTCGAGAACCGCAAGGAACGCCCTCAGGGTACGGATCATATTATCGTTATCGTTGTGATACTCTCAGTCATCGTTATGAATAAGGCGGCGGATGACCTTTTCAGGTGGACGCTTTACGATGATACGCGCAACTATAACGGCGATGGCGCCATGACGCTGATGTATATACGTTCTGCCATGGAGCACGTGCTTTTTCCGCTTATTGCGTATATAGAGCTGCTGCTCATCGTGCCGTTGAAAAAGAAATATGTATTCTTCCTGCCTGAGCTGATCTGTATGATCGCAGAGTCTGTAAATCTCGGAAAGCCGGGCATTATCTTCAGCTATAACAAGTATCTTGGATATGAGGACGGTCCTCTCATGCTGCTGCCCTATTTCGTGGGTATGATATATCTGCTGCTGCTTATGCGGTATTCAATACTCTTTATAAAAGAAAAGGAAATGAGCAAGGGCGTTACCGTGATATTCATAGTTTTCCTGACTCTTGCGGAATGTTACCTTGAAGCAGCCTACATAGTAGTTGACGTTATGGACGAGATAGTCGCCCTTGACGTTATAATCTATTACTTCTACCTTGTTGCCATATATCAGAGCGAGATGAAGATAAAGCTCCGTACAAGCGAGCTGGAGCTGGAACGAAGCAAGCGTATGCTCATGCTCTCGCAGATACAGCCACATTTCATGTACAATTCGCTCACCTCCATAACCTATCTCTGCGATAAGGACGCTTCACAGGCAAAAAGAGCTCTGATAGACTTCTCAAAGTTCCTCAGGAAGAACCTTGAAGCCATGACAAACAAGAATCTTGTTCCCATTAAGGAGGAGCTTGAACATACAAAGGTCTATCTTTCACTTGAAAAGATAAGGTTCGGCGACGATCTCGATATAATATTCGATGTAAAGGACAGCGATTTCATGGTGCCTGTACTTTCCGTGCAGCCCCTTGTTGAGAACGCTGTAAAGCACGGTATAAACCGCTCCGAAAGCGGCTGCGGTACGGTGTGCATATCCACCGAGGAAACAGAGGTATGCCATAAGGTCATAATAAAGGACGACGGCGGCGGATTTGAAGTTGAGTCCCTGAATGACCTTGATGAAGGACATATAGGTATATCAAACGTCCGCAAGCGTCTGTTTGATGAGTGCGGAGGCGAGCTGATAATTAAGAGCGCTCCCAATGAGGGAACTGAGTGTACTATTCTTATCCCAAAGGAGAATCACTATGAAAATTCTGGCAATTGACGACGAAAGATTTGCATTACAGCTTCTTGTAGATACACTGCACAAGGTCTGCCCGGAGGCAGAGATAGTTTCCTTCCGCAGACCCTCACAGTTCATGGAGTATGAGGATAAGGAGCCCTTCGACGCAGCTTTCCTCGATATACGCATCGGTCAGATGTCGGGCATACAGGTCGCTATCGAACTGAAAAAGCATTCGCCAATGTGCAATATAGTTTTTGTGACCAGCTATTCGGAATACGCCTTTGCGGCTATACAGATGCGCCCAAGCGGCTATATCATGAAGCCCTACACAGAGGAGGATATCCGCAACGAGTTCAACAACTTCAGATATTCCCCGCAGCCAGAGGACAAGAGCAGCGACAAGCTGAAGATACGTACCTTCGGAAACTTCCGCGTCTTCGGGAAGGACGATGTCCCGCTAAAATTTTCAAGAACTATTTCCAAGGAAATATTCGCGTACCTTATAGACCAGTGCGGCTATCCGGTCACAAGCAAGGAGATAGCGGCAGATGTCCTTGAGGTGGAGGACTTCGACAGACCTACATCGAAGAAGGTATCGCAGTACGTTTCAGATCTTATCAAGGATATAGAGAATGCCGGCTTCCACAATGTGATAATCAAGCAGAACCGTCAGATACTTGTTAACAAGGAGGCTGTGGACTGTGATCTGTACGATCTCTTCGCAGGAGATACAGCCGCTTTCAGCTCGTATCACGGCGAGTACATGATAGACTATTCATGGGCTGAGATAAGCGACTCAGCTGAAAGGATAAAGTCTCTCGGATATAAGTTCTGAGACATTTTTAAAGCATATCAGAACGGGGGCGATGTTTACATCGCCCCCGTTTTTCGCATTTATCCGTTATTTATTCATCAGCCCTCTGAAGAAATCGCACTCGTTCTTGTTTGCCTGTGCGGCTTCGGCTGTCTTTATGTTGCAGTGGAACACGTGATACAGCTTGCAGCTCTCGTTACCGTACTCCTTGTATACACAGTGTACGCCCTTTTCATCGAGCGCCTTTTTCAGCAGCGGAGATTCGCTGCGGAGATCGTCGCAGTTCGCCGTCATTATATAGCTCGGTGGGAAGTCCTTCGTTACGTGCTTTATTACAGTGAGGTCGGAGAGGACTTCCGCGGCGCTGTGTTTTGGCAGATAGTCCCTGAGAGTTTTTACGGTGCAGAAATGCTCGGTGTCATATATACCGCAGTTCAGGGCAAGTCCCTTTATTTCAAGGCCAGCCGGCGGGGTGAAGCTGAACTTTGCGGCGTAGTCCGCAGAGGTGAGTATGCAGGCATAAAGGGCTATCCCGGTAGCGCCTGCGGAGTCTCCCACGGCAAATATATTTTCAGTGTCAAAGCCGTATTTTTCCGCGTTGTCCATTAACCAGCAAAAGACATCGTTTGTGTCCTCGAACGGTGCGGGATAGCGGTACTTGGGAGCGAGCCGGTAGGTGTAGTTCACAACGGCGAAGCCGTGCCTTGCAAGCTCCATGCAGTAGAACTGGTATACCTCCTTGTCGCCGTAGACCCAGCCGCCGCCGTGAAAGCTTACTATTACCGGGAGCTTGCTGGCAGCCGCCGCTTTTGGGCGGTAAACGTCAAGGATATTCCATTTCGGGTCGCTGCCGTAACTGATATTGTCAAAGCGCTGTATCTCCGGCGGAGTGGTGAGTCCGCTGTCACGGGCAGTATCGCTTTTGGTACACATTTTTCTGAAAATAAAACTGTTAAGAGACATGATATCACTTCTTTCCTGCACGAACTTGGGAACAGCCGTCTGACTGAGGTTATCGGATATACGCTTATTATATCAGGCTTTTTTTTCTGTGTCAAGAAGACGTGTTGACGTACTCCGCGGCTTGTGGTATAATAATATTCCGGACCGCAGGCATGGTGCTGCGGTCATTTCGTACTTTTACGGAGGAATCTGTTTTGAAAGGGATTTTCATAAAACTACCGGCACTCCTGTCTGCGGCGGCTTTGCTTGTCAGCTGCGGAAGAGCTGACATAGACCCGAACGATTATCTTGAAGTGCGCTTCAGCGGACTGGATACAGCCGCTTCAGCGGACTGTGACATAGATTACGCGAAGATGGTGGCTGATAATTCTGAATATTTCGGCGTAACGGAAAAGAACAGCGCGGAAGCTGCGGAACGTGCAGCCGACGACTTAGGGAAGTACCTGAACGGTGCTCCTGACAGGGATTCCATGCTCTCCAACGGTGATGTCATAACCTTTGAATGGAGCAGGGACGGAGTTCGGCAGCTGGAGGAAAAGTATAAAATAAGACTCAGTGTCAGCGATAAGGATATAACCGTCAGTGGTCTTGAGGTGGCAAAGCCCTTCGACCCGTTTGAATATCTTTCCGTCGGATTCCGCGGCACAGAGCCTGAAGGCGTGATCGAGCTTGACTATGAAGGACTGCCTGTAAGGGACGTTCCGTTTAGCGCAGAGCGATGCAGCGGACTAAGGAACGGCGACAAAGTCAGGGTCAGCTTCGGCAGCGGCAGCGAGGAAGAGATAAGGGATAAATGCTTCAATCAGGCGTATATCCCTGTGTGCTTTGAAAAGGAGTATACCGTAAGCGGACTGCAGCATTATGTCACCAGACTGAGCGACATAGGCAGCGATTCCTATAAAAGAATGGACAGCTATGCGCAGGAGGAGTTCGGAAAGCTCGCGGATAAACGCGATGACTGGAAATGTACTGATATACAGCTTCTCGGAGCGGATCTCTACACGCCTGCGGAGGGAGAAGCAAAGTGGGGCAGGAACGCTTTCTGCCTTATCTATGAGGTAACTGCGGAAAAAGCTGACAGCGGCAGAAAAAACGATAAAAAGCAGGAGAAAAATGAGAGTATCAGGTACTATTATTTTACGTACTTTATGAACACCGTGTCGCCGGATAATGACAAAAGCACTCCGTTTCCGGCGGAATGTGCTGTATTTCCAAGCTATTCGGAGTTTTACACCTCAATATACGGCGATGCCTTCAAGGTGGGAGATACAGTGTTTGAGGGATACAGGACCCTCGGAGAGCTTGAAGAAGCTCTTTCGGACTGCTTTGAAAACAGCGTCTGCGAGACTGATATAAATAATGAAGAATGACCGCAGCCCGGAGGCGCAAAACGCTTCCGGGCTCTTTTATGACATTTGCAGGTATGGAATATGACATTTGTCATATCAGAAACTGACTGGGGACACTACAAAAATGCTTTCAGGTGAGGTATAATAATGACAGTGAAAATCATAAGGGAGGAAATACTATGGAAAATACAGTTGTTAAGATAAAGGACCTCGTTAAACGCTACGGCGACCTCATCGCACTGGATCACTTCAGCCTTGAAATAAAGGAGGGAGAGGTATTCGGACTTCTCGGTCCTAACGGTTCGGGAAAGACTACGACTATAAACTGTCTGCTTTCGCTGCTTGCTTTTGACAAGGGCGATATCGAGCTGTTCGGAAAAAAGATGACACCTGTAAGCTATGACATCAAAAAGGAGATAGGAGTTATAATGCAGAATGTGGCGGTATTTGAAGAGCTTACCGTCTATGAGAACATTGACTATTTCTGCGGTCTTTATATAAAAGACAAGGAAAAGCGCAGGGAGTACGTTGAGGAAGCGATAAAGTTCGTGGGACTTGAGGATTTCCGCAGATTTTATCCCAGAAAGCTCTCTGGCGGACTTCTCCGCAGACTGAACATTGCCTGCGGTATCGCTCACAAGCCTAAGCTGATCATCCTTGACGAGCCTACAGTGGCTGTAGACCCGCAGAGCAGGAACCGTATCCTCGAAGGTATACTTGACCTCAATAAAAACGGCGCTACAGTTATATATACCTCTCACTACATGGAAGAGGTGGAGCATATATGCACCCGCATAGCTATCATGGACAAGGGAAGAAAGGTAGCTGAGGGCACAAAGGATGAACTTAAACGCATGATAAAGAATACCGAGACAATTACAATAGATATACTGGAGCTTCCGGACAGTGTGCTGAAGGAGATATCAGGACTGCCTCATGTATACGATACAAAGCGTGAGGACGAAAAGCTCATTGTCTGCTGTTCGGGAGGAAAGCATAATCTGATAAGAGTGCTGGACGTGCTGCAGAAGAACGAGCTCGGCTTCGGAAGAGTATACACAGAGCTGCCTACACTGAACGACGTATTCCTTGAAATTACAGGTACCGCACTCAGGGACAAGGAGGATTGACTATGTTCTTTCATATACTGAAATATGAGCTGAAAAACAGCCTTCGTGTAAAGGAAATAACCGTCTGGCTCATAATCTTCCCGATAGCCCTCGGTATCTGTTTCAAGATAGCTTTCGGAAGTATATATGAGAAAACGGAAAAGTTCAGCGCGATACCCGTTGCAGTGGTGGAGAACACGGATAATACCGCATTCAGACAGGTAATGGAGAATATCGGAAAGTCAGACGAACCGTTCCTGAAGGTCAGCTTCACGGATATGGACGGCGCCGAGAAAATGCTGGATAACGGCGACGTCGAGGGCATAATAGTCTCGGACGGTAAGCTGAGCCTTACGGTAAAGGAAAAGGGCCTCCGCGAGACTATGCTCAAGTCATTTCTGGAGCAGTATACGGTCCGCGAAAAAATAGCTATGGACGCGATAAATACAGCTCCGGAAAAGGCACAGGAGGTCATAGAAGCTCTTACGGGAGAGACTGTTTCGTCTTGCAGGGAGATACCTCTCACACAGGGAAATCCCGATATGTATATCCAGTATTTCTATAACCTTATCGCAATGGTAGCGCTTTTCGGCTGCAATATCGGAATGCACATCACTATACAGAATCAGGCTGATCTTTCGGCGCTGGGCGCAAGGAACAACTGCTCTCCCGCCAGAAAATCAGTAAGCATACTTGCCTGTTTCACAGGCAGCTGCATAATGCAGACCTTCTGTATGATACTCTGCGTCTCATTCCTTGCTTTTGTACTGAAGGTGGACTTTGGAGACAGGCTGTACTTAGTATATCCTGCCGCAATAATGGGCGGAATACTCGGTGTTTCCTTCGGTTTCTTCGTAGGCTCCATAGCCCGTGTGGGAGAAAAGACAAAGACAGCAATACTCACTGCCTTTGCGTTGCTGCTTTGCTTCTGCAGCGGTCTCATGATGGGGGACATGAAGGCTGTTATAGTTGAAAAGATGCCGTGGTTCAATAATATCAACCCTGCGGCAGTTATCTCCGACTGCTTCTACTGCCTGAATATCTATGAGGATTACGACCGCTTTGTAACAAAGCTGATAACTATGGCAGTGACAACATTTATATTCGTATTTCTTGGTTTCGTTTTTTCGAGGAGGAAGAAATATGCAAGTATTTAAGGCAATGATGAAGGTCATTATAAAAAGGCTGCCCTCAGCGATGGTATACATAATTGTGTTTGTTGCTGTCTCGGTAATGGTCACAAAGGCTTCGACAAAGGACAACAGATTCGAGGCGAGCAGACTGAAAATATGTATATTCGATGAGGACGAAAGCTACGCCAGCCGCGCTCTTGCGGAGTTCATAGGAAAAAGCAATGATATAGTTGATATAGAGAACGACAGGGACGTTATCATCGACTCTTTGTACTATAAACGCGCTGATTATGTGCTCAATATAAACAAGGGCTACGCGGAAAAGCTGACGGCAGGGGAAACAGCCGGACTGTTCGACACCTATTGCATAGGAGACCGTTTTTCCACGGTGTATATGGGACAGTACCTTGACGAGTACACAAGTTCTGTAAAGCTGTACCTTGCTATTGGCAGGGACATGACTGAGGCAATATCCCGCACGGAGGAGCTGCTCTCACAGCAGACCGATGTGGATATGCTCAGGACAGACAAGGGCGGAGCTTCGCATTTCAGCGTTGATTTTGCCGGATACTTTCAGTATATGCCTTATATACTCATATCCGTTATAATAAGCGTTATAACGTCTGTACTTGTGACTATGAACAAGAAGGATATACGCTACCGCACGAATTGCTCCAGCATAAAAAATTCCTCTTATACGCTGCAGATATTCGCAGGAAGCTTTGTATTCGTCTTTGCGATATGGATTATACTTATGATAGTCGGCGCTGTGCTCAACGAGGAGATATATACCGGCAGAGCATGGCTTGCTGTGCTCAACAGCTTCATATTCTCTGTTGTAATAACTGCGATAGCGGTATTTATTTCAAGCTTTGAACCCAAAGACAATATCGTGAGCCTGCTGACCCAGATCCTCGGACTTGGCATGAGCTTCTTCTGCGGTGTGTTCATACCAAGGGAGGTGCTCAGCAGCGGCGTTCTATCCGTTGCAAGGTTCCTTCCTGCTTACTGGTATGTAAGCGCAAATGAAATGATAGCTGATGTAACACCGTACAGCTTCGGTAAGATAGTACAGTGCTATCTGATACAGCTTGCTTTTGCCGCAGCTGTTGTACTGCTCACGCTCCTTGTGCGCAGAGTAAAATACAACAGCGCGTCTATAGGCACCAATGTAAAAAAAGCTGTAAGTCAGTAAATGATATCGTTGATCTGATATATCAAAAGGGCGCACAGATGTGCGCCCTTGACTGTTTAGTCTATGCCCAATTTTTCCTTTATAACAGAGCAGACTTCCTCCTTGTGCTGCTGATAGTAGAAATGATCCCCGCTAAACGGGTATACGCTGCATTTCCCGTCTGTGAACCTGTTCCAGCTGTGCATATCAACCCTCTGCATAAGCGGATCCTCTGTACCGTAAAGCACTGTGATATCGCAGGGAAACTTTACGTCCTCAGGTGTGGCTCTGTAGCGCTCCGCCATGCGGACATCAGTGCAGAGTATGCGGTTGAGCATCTTCACGAGAGCCTGATCGGGGACAGGAGCAGCTGACGAAAGGGAATTATCCGTGAAGAACGATATTATCTCATCGTCTGATGCGTCCTCGATATGTTCAAAGCAGTGCACATCCTCGTCGGGAGGATTCTTTCCTGAAAGGAATACATGACAAGGCATCGCAAGTCCCTTTTCCTTTGCCTGCTTTACAAGCTCTGTAGCAAGTACAGTACCCATGCTGTGACCGAAGAGCGCATACTCGCCTCTGAGAAGCTCTGAATGCTTCTCTGTGAGGTCAGCAACGCAGTCGGGTATTGTGTTGAGGAGAGGCTCTGACATACGTGTAAAGCGTCCTGAGAGCTCCATAGGGACTACAGTCAGTTCTTTCGGCAGGAAGCGTTTGAATGAGGCGTAGCTCTTTGCGGAGCCGCCTGCATGGGAAAGAAAGAAAAGAACCATATTACTCCTCAACAGGTGTGCCCTTTTCATTAAGGAGGTCGAATATCTCGCCTACCTTGCTGATAGAAGCTACCAGTGAAAGGGGAATGTTGATCCTGAAGGATTCGGTTATCTCTGAGCCCAGACCGAAAAGTCCAAGCGAGTCAAGGTAAAGATCGTCGTAAACGTCGGTGTCTCTTGTTATTTCAGAAGCGTCAACTCCGACGTAATCGGAGATAGCCTGTGTGAATTTTTCAAAATCAAGGTTATTCATTGTTTGTACTCCTTTTTTCTGAGGTATTTGAACTGTATCTTGCCGATATCCTTCGGAATCTCCTCAACAAGAACTATCTTGTCCGGCACCTTGTAGGCTGAGAGCTTTCCGTCAAAATAACGTGCCAGCTCGCCGCGTGTTATCCTTTCATCGCCCTTGGGCTGGATATAGGCTACTATCTGCTGTCCGATAACAGGGTGGGGCTCGTCGGTAACTGCCGCAGCCGCTATCTTCGGGTGAGTAAGGAGACAAGCCTCTACTTCCTCGGCGTGAACGAGATTGCCGCCGCGCTTGATTATGCGCTTGCTTCTTCCTGCGAAACGTACTATACCGCCGGGCAGCTTGTTTACAAGGTCTCCTGTACAGAACCAGCGGCGTCCCTGCTCATCTGTGAGTATCTTCTCTGCCGAGAGCTGAGGATTGCCGAAATAGTCCGTGATAACTCCGTCTGTGTATACGCAGAGTTCTCCGACTTCACCCTCAGGAACCTCGTTGTGTTTCTCGTCGATAACGCGGACGTCGGTGAAGCTGAGCTTGCGGAAGTCGCTGGGGTCAGTGCCTGCGTCTCTTGCGGAATCCCATACCACCATAGTGCAGGTCTCGGAAGAGCCGATGACATTGATAACGCGGATATGGAGCTTTTCAACGAAGATATCAGCTATCTCTTTCGGGAGTACCTCTCCTGCGAAATAACAGATACGGACGCTTGAAAGGTCGTACTTGTCAAAGTCGGGAGTTGAGAGAAGCACCTTTGCAAGCGTGGAAGTGAGCTGTATAACATTTATCCTGTATTTCTGAACAGTTTCGAGAAAAGTGATCGGATTGAACTGGGGCTGGTACATAACTGTACCGCCCTTGAGCACCATCTGCTGTCCCATGCCGAAGCCGCCCTGATGATAGAGTGTCATGCCAAGCATCATTACATCATCAGCCCTGAACTCAAGGTAGTCGCCCATATCCTTCTGTGAGGAGAGAAATCCGCCTGAGGGTACTGAAAGTATCTTTGGTGTGCCGGTGCTGCCTGAAGTGCAGGCAAGGGACATGGTGTGAAGATAGTCCGGCTCGTATATCTCACATTCGCTGCTGCCGTATTCCGCAGTGAACCTGTCAGCGGAGGTGTAGCAGCTGTCCTGTGGGATAACGCTGTCGTCAGCGAAGCATATTACCTTGTCAAGTGTTATCTGTGACGGAACAAGTGCGCTGACCGCAGCGATTATATCGTTGTTTCTGTATTTTTCAGTGATGAACAGTATCTTTGATGTGGTGGCAGGTATGAGTTTTGAGAGCTCGAAGGAGCCGCTCTGCGGATCCATGGGAACAGGCTGTGCGCCTATTCTTACTGCCGACCAGTAAACGATGAACCACTCGATGCTGTTTGGCATACATATGCCGACCTTGTCGTCCTCGCCGATACCGAGCTTCTTCATTGCAGAGCCGAAAACAGCTGTCTTTTCCATGAACTGTGCGTATGTAAGCTCTTTCTCGTCAATTCTAAGGAGGACCTTTTCAGGCGTTTCCTGAGCGTATCTGCTGTAGAAATCGAAAAATTTCTCTGACATTTTATTTTCCCCCGTTAAGTCTTGCGGCTATGAAGTCTGCTGCAATATGCTTTACCCAGTGGTACTGTTCACCGACGGGCATAGCGTGCATGATAGTTTCCTCGGAAACATATGCGGGCTTATCCTGGATATGTATGCTCTCCTTATAGCCGGCTGCCTTGCTGAGCAGCCTCTGTGAAGCTTCGGGAGACATCCAGTTGTCGTCGCTGCTGTATACCATGAGGAAGTCTGCCTTGTGAGTACCCTCCTCCAGAATCTTCATACCTTCAAGGTAATCATCAGCGTACTGATATGAGCTCCACTTGCCGCGCTTCATCCATACAGGGATGCTGTCCAGATTTGCGAAGTGCATGAGGAGTGGGAAGAGACTTACGCAAACCTTTGCCTTGGGATTCTTTACAGTTGCGCGGAAGGCGTAGCCGCCGCCCATGCAGAGTCCGAAATTAGCCATATTCTTCTCGTCGAGCTTCTTATGGCTCTTAACGAATCTGATTATGCCGTTGAAAGCAGCCTCCAACTGCTTTCCGCCGCACTTGATGTTCCTGTGGATTATAGCTCCTCCCGCACCGGGCATATCGGGAGTGATAACTGCTATACCTCTTTCGTTGAGGGGAGCAGCCAGCATTTCGAGCTCCTCCTTGCAGCTGCCGATACCGGAGTAGGTAACTGCTACGGGATAATTTGTTTTTCTGCCTGAGTCCGGATAGTGTATATAAGCAGGGAGCTTTCCTTCCTTTGTGTCTATCTCGGCATATTCTACCTTGTTCTTACAGAGCTTTATATAACGCTTGTAGCTTTCTTCAAGTCCGTTGTATATCTCGGTCTTGTGTTCCAGATCCTCGATGTTTATCATAAAGCAGGCGTAGTGGCACTGTGTCACCATTTTTGCATACTCTCTTGCAGAGATCCTGTTTCCTTCCTTTTCAGCCTTGTCGCGGAGCTCTGAATAGCGGTCTATCTTGGCGTGCCACTCGTTTATCCATACTTCCTGTATCTGCTTTCCGCTTCTGACCTTTATATTGTCGATCTTCTTGAGGATAGCCTCAAGGTCAAAAGGATCTGCTCCGTAGAGGAGAGAACGTGTTACTACAGGGTTAAGCAAATCTCTGATTGCCCATTTCATATTTATCTATTCCTTTCTCATGTTTCAGCCTGTATATTTCCATGCGCCCTCACGTGTCATCTCTGTGAACTGCATATAAACGCGGTAGGGATCTGCATGGGTGTGCTTCTGTATAATGCTGAGCATTCTGTCGGCGAGCTCTTTCAGAAAGGCTGCCTTGTTGTCAGCATACTCCTGAGGGAGTATATATCTGAACTCTGCAAAGAAAACTGTGTCTTCCGAGCTGTTCATGTACATTGAGCACTCGTCGAGCATTACCATTATTGCCGGCAACGGCTTTCGGAGTATCTCTGAAAGCTCGCTTGCAGCTTCGTCGATGAAGGCTGTGCGAAGAGCAGGCGAGCTGAATCTGTAATTAGTCTTCATTTGTGTTATAGGCATTTCATGTTCCCTTTCCCGGCTGTTTCTCAGCCCTGATATTTCCTGAAGACAAGAGTTGAGTTATGTCCGCCGAAACCGAATGAATTTGATATGGCAACATTTACATCTTTCTTTAAAGCCTTGTTCGGGATATAGTTGAGATCAAGCTCCGGATCCGGCTCATCGTAGTGGATAGTCGGCGGGAGGATACCTGACTCGATAGCCTTTACACAGGCGATTCCCTCAAGAGCGCCGCAGGCTGTAAGGGTATGTCCGATAGCGGCCTTGATGGATGACATCGGGATATCATAGGCTTTTTTGCCGAATATCTTCTTTACAGCCATTGTTTCATAGAGATCGTTGAGACTTGTGGACGTACCGTGAGCATTGATGTAGTCCACCTCGTCAGGCGAGATGCCTGCGTCCCTGATAGCGAGACTGATAGCCTCAGCCATACCTTCGCCGTCTGTCTTGGGCGCTGTCAGGTTGTATGCCTCACAGGTCATGCTTGCACCTGCAAGCTCGCAGTATATCTTGGCGCCTCTTGCCTTTGCGTGTTCCTCGGATTCGAGTATGATTACGCCGCTTCCTTCGCCCATGATGAAGCCGTCACGGTTCTTGGTGAACGGGCGTGAAGCTGTAGCAGGGTCGGGATTTACCGACATAGCAAGGAGCTGGTTGAAGCCGTTGAGTATGATATGTGATACCACATTTGACATACCGCCTGTGATTATCATATCGTAAGCGCCCGACTGTATGAGCTGTTTTCCGAGGGTCGCTGCATAAGCGGATGAAGCGCAGGCTGTGCTGATATTGAATGAAGGTCCCTTAATGCCGTATTTAAGAGCAAGCATTGCGGGGATCTCGCTTGGCATACGCTTGAGTATGATATTTGTTCGTCCCTCTTTTTCGCTGTCGTTGTATGAGTTGTCGGCTATACCGAAGATTATTCCTATCCTTGTTGTATCGAGTGCAGTGAAGTCTGCGCCGCAGTCGTCGATTGCTTCCCCTGCAGCTGCGAGACACATTCTTGTACTTTTTGTGGTTATATTGAGCTGACGTTTTTTCCAGTGTTTTGAAACGAGCGCTTCAAAATCGTCGCTTACCTGAGCGGCAACGGTCGTATCGTGATCTTTTAAGGAGATGCGAGTTATTTTAGCCATACCGCATTCTCCGTTGGTGAGAGCATTCCAGTAATCGTTGGTGTTCAGACCTATGGCAGTGATCGAGCCAAGACCTGTGATAACTACTTTCTTCATATTATTTCTTCCTTTCATCGGAAAATTATTTGAAGTATCTGTCCCATACAGATTTATCCTTGTGGTTGTAAGCTGCGAAGCCGGTAGCTTCTGCATATTTGTCCAGTGCGGAGAAGATCATTTCTGTGCCGAATTTCTTGTAGTAGAACGAGGGCGCTTCCGCGAGACCGAGTGTATCGCAGATCGCCTCAAAGAGTGTATTTTTGTCTCCGCTGTATTCTTCAAGAGCATTCACTGTTTCATTGAGCAGGAATGCGGTCATATCCAGTTCAGCGTTTTCGCATACATTTCCGGTATCAGTCTCTTTTTCAGCCATATAGCCGAGAAATGTCAGAGGAGCCTGAGGGCAGCCGTTTTCGGTCCATGACTTCATTGTCTCGTAGTTCTTTATATGGAGCGGACGGCTGCGTGTGATACGGAAACTTTCGGGATCCCTGCCCATAAGTCCGAGTCCGACGCTGTCAAGTATATCGAACGGCGCTGCGATCGAGAAAAACGGAGCCAGGGCGTTGTTCATTTCATTTACGGAAACGTCCAAGCGTTCTTTCATTATGATCGCGTGACCTATCATGCATGAAAGGAGCTGATTGAGGTATATGTGGTAGCTGCCTTCAAATATGATGGGTTTCTTACCTCCCGCGGTTACGAGAGCCTTTGCCTTGGCAATGTTTTCCTCAGAGGAATCCGGGATCACGTTGAGCTCCACAAAGCCTGAGAGCTTTACGGGATAGAAGAAGTGCAGACCGAAGCAGCGTTCCCTGTGTGGAACGCCGTCGAAAACGTCTGATATTTTCAGTGAAGATGTATTCGTCAGAAGGAGACAGCTTTCGGAAACTGTTCCCGCAAGCTGACGGAATATGTCCTGTTTGACCTTCAGATCCTCGAATACAGCCTCTATTATTATATCGCAGTCCTTCATATCAGAGATACTGTCTGTGAAGAGAAAGGAGCTTTTTTTGAACTCATACTGTTCTTCGGTCAGCTTTTTTCTCTTCAGGCTCTTGCCGAGAGTTTTCAGCAGAGCGTCTGTATTCTCCTCAGCGCCCGTCAGGTCAAGAACTGTGAAATGTGCGTCCGGAAGCCTGTCAAAAAAAAGGGAGAAGATATCCTTTCCCATTTTTCCGTAGCCGATAATGCCAATGTTCATGCGTTAGCCTCCCTGCTCTGCTTGTAGGCAGTTATGTATTCCCTGAAGCGTGCAGGCGAGAAGGTATCATAGTTTGCTGAGATGTATTCAATGAGAGCGAGAGCTTCCGGAACTCCCTGTTTCTTTTCTGCGAATATATCAGCATATCCGATCGCGTAGGCTTTTTCGGCGGGGATAAGCTCGCCCGACATTACCAGTTCGTATGCGTTTTTAGTGCCGCATATCTCGATATTTCGTGCGACGCCGCCAAGTGCCGGGAGTATGCCGAAGGTCGATTCGGGCTGACCTATCCTTGCGTTCTTCTCGATAACCCTGTAGTGGCTGTTGACAGCTATCTCGCTGCCGGAGCCGATGCAGAAACCTGTTACCACGCTGACAACAGGGAAGGGAAGACTGCGCAGGAAGGTGAAGCGCGATTTCTGTTTTACGTGAGAGGCAGGAAGGATACCGTCCTCGTCGGTGTAGCTCTCTTTCTGAGAACGCTCAAAAAGAGCGTCCACGTCGGCGCCTACGCTGAAATGGCGTCCGCCGCCTCTGATTATCATGCCCTTTATACCGCCGTCCGCCGCTCTTTCAGCGACCTCCTCCATAACGGCTTCGTACTTGTCGAGGAATGCCGATGACATGATATTGTTGCTGGGAGCGTCCATAACGAAACTGAGGACGCCGTTTTCTTCTGTGAGCGTGATATTGATAGTATCATTCATCTGAGCTGCCTCCTGTCTTGTCTGCAAGAAGGCGGTAGAACGCTTTTGATTCACAGTCGAGTATATCAGACTGACTGCCCTTTCTTGCAGCTATGAAGCAGGTATTGATCTGCTCTGCCTGAAATCTTGTCTTGTCCTTGAAGAGCTTTGCAGTAAATTCACCGGTATTCTCTGCGGGTATTACCATATCAAAAAATCCTGATATACTGCTGTCGGGCTCATTGTCCGCAAGAGCGGTAACAAAAGGAGCGTTTACAAAAAACTCAGAAGTTTTATTGAAATTGCCGGCATAGATGCTGCCGTTGACGTGTACTATCAGCAAACAGGGAGTGCCCAGCTCTGCTTCAGTGAGTTCGTCGAGTGAAGCGATACCGCTCACCTCTGTGACGAATTCGTCAGTTTTTATTATCATCTTTGTTATTCTCCAGATATTCCATCAATTCATCGGGGACGCTGCATATCATGCGGTCTTTATCCACAAATGCGATCTTTCCGCTTATCCTGCAGGCTATCTGACCTGTTCCCTCGTTGAATATATTATGTTTATAATTTATGATGCCGCCTGATGTATGGAATTCGGATTCTATCCTCACTTCGTCGAAAAGCCTCAGTTCATGTATATACCGCTGAGTGCTTTCAAGTATTACGGGGAACAGTCCGCTTTCAAACAGCTCGTCAAGATGATCGCTCTGTCTGAAGAAGTTCCATACTGCCGTTTCAGCGTACTGAAGGTATACGGCATTATTGACGTGGCCGAACGAGTCAAGCTCGCAGCCGCGCACAGTAAGGTGATATGTACTTTTGTTCATTTCTTTAATGCCTCCGCAAGAGCAGCTTCAAAGCAGCCCTTTGAAGGATCGTTTTCACCGTGTGAAGCACGGTTCAACGTGCCTGTTATACCGTTTATCTGAGCCATGGACTTGCCTGAGATGAGCTCTTTCACGAAGCTCATGGTCTCCTCGAAGGCGTCCTTCTGCTCTGTTATTTTTGTAACAAGTCCCATTGAGAGAGCGTCCGAAGCGCTTATCATTTCGCCCTGCAATATCATCTGAAGAGCCTTTTCCCTGCCGAGCAGTCTGTAAAGTCGTTCCATACCGCCCATACCCGGAACAACGCCGTGCATTATCTCGGTAAGTCCGAGGAGAGCCTTCGGCGAAGCGATTCGGAACTGACAGCTGAGAGCGACTTCAAGTCCACCGCCGAAGCAGCCCCCGTTGATGGCAGCTGCCGTAACGATGGGAAGCTCCTCGATGGTCCTGAGAAGCTCACGGGCTTTTTCAAGCTTTTCCGAGAGTACCGGGATTTCGGAAGTACCGAACAGTGAAACGTCAGCGCCGTGTGAGAAATGTCTGCCCTCTCCTTTAATGACAAGAGCTCCTGTCTGCGGATTCTTATCCAGCCAGCTAAGGAGCTCTCTGCGGTCTATGAATTCGGGTTCTGAGAGCAGATTCTTCGGACCGTTGTTTATTGTGAGAACGGCGATATTATCTTCGGCATGAAGCTCTGATAAATTAGAATACACCGTTTGCTGCCTCACTGATTAACAACATCGTTGCCGTACTGATATATCTTACAGAACATATCAACAACGTCTGCCATAGTGTTCATAGGAGTCTTGAGCATATACTTACCGATGCTCTGAAGCTTGATGTCAAGATCGTACTTGTCAGCTGTCATTTCGATAAGCTCAACGAACATAAGTGAATCGCTTCCGAAGTCCTCATTCGGGTTTGATTCCATAGTGATCTCTGACCTGTCGATCTCGCACTCATCGGCGTAATAGTCAAAGATCATGTCCTTGATTTCTTCCCTGATCTCCTCTGTTATTTCCCTCATAAAAAAGCAACCTCCAAAATTTTAATATTTTTTTATTTCAAAGCCGTTGTATACGGCTCTGACGGCATTATGCAAGAGCGGGGCAGTTACCGCTGAGTATATCCTCAAGGGTATATATACTGCATTTTCTGCTTACTCTTGAAAACTTTTTGATAGCGCCGTTAGCGCTTATATCGAAAAACTCTCTTACGCCGAGCTCCTCCAGCTTTTTCAGTGCCAGATCCCAGCGCATGGGAGTGCAGACATTGTAAAGGTTTTCCCTGCGTATATCATCGGCTGTACTCAGCACAGTCTGATCGAATACGGACATCAGGGGATGCTCCGGTTTTTTGTAGTCCAGATCCCTGCAGAGTTCTAAGTATTCGGCGGAATATTTTTCCATGATCGGATGATGGAAAGCGGTGCCGGTGTTCATGGTGAAGGCTTTGAGTGCACCCTCGTCGGTACATACCCCGATCGCTTTTTCAACAGCATCTGCCTTGCCGCTTATCATAACATGAAAGCCGGAATTTCCGCTTCCGATAACAAGGTCATCGGGACTGAAACTGCGGCTGAGAAGTTCTTTCAGTTCGTCGTAGGGGAAGCCCACGACGATACCCATATTGAGCTTCACGTTATTCTCTTCGAGCTTCCGGAACATGGAGAGATGAGTCATAACGATATCATGAGCGTCGGTATGTTTTATTGAACCGAAGCAGGCACTTGCGCTGACTATACCTGAACTGTAGCCTGCGCCGATATCAGGTATTATTCCTTTTCCTGTAAGGTACTCATATACGACCCTGTCGCATATAAAAGGAACGAGCCATTCGGCAGCCCTTGCCTCATGACCTGAGAGGTTGCCTGTATCTGCCGGAAGTCCGCAGTGTATCAGCGCTTCCTGCAGGTATGACTCGTATTTTTCCTTTAACTCCGGAGTGAGATTTGCTATGATCTTTTCAGGCTTTGATCCGATTCCGTGGAAAAGGAATGCTTTTTTGCACATTTAACTTGCTCCTCGCTTTTGTTTATAAATACATCTTAACACCTATCAGGCGCAGTGTCAATAGGATAAATCGCTATAAAAAGCGATTTCTAAAAAAGTGATAAAAAAGTATCAATCCAATTATATTTTTTTATAAATTAGAGCTATTATACTATCTGTAATGAACAAAATGTGATTTTGTAAGATAAATTTCCTATGATTCTGTTATGAAATCAAAGGCGTATCTGGTAGTATGCAGGACTCCTGCAAAACGGCGTAAACAGAGCGTCCGTGCCGCTGCCGGGTCAGAAAAAAAGCCTTTTCCGATTGGGGAAAAGGCTTTTGCGCATTAATCCTTGAGATTTTCCGGTGTCTTTATCAGCTTTGCCTTGAAGAGAGCAGTGCCGATAAGTGTTGTGAATATTGTTGATATAACCATTTCGAACAGTGCGTTGATTCCGACAGCTGTGATTATGAAGAGCAGTATGCTCTTACCGCTTCTGAGCTTGTCGATGTAGTTGAATTCCTTGTAAACCTTAATCGTATATTTTCCGTCGCTGATGCCTTTGAAGTTGACCTTCGGAGTGCTGAAAGAATACTTTTTTCCGCTGAGCTTTTCGCCATTGCAGAATACCTCCGAGAATTTTGCGTTCTTACCGTTTGCTATGAACTTGTATTTTACCTTGTCAGCGGTAGGAACTGCTGATGATACTGAAGCAGGATCGTCAAGTGAGAAGATGAGCGCGTTGTCAATGACTACGCCCTTGCCGTCGGTAGATATTTCAACCGGGTGGGCTTTGTCCTCGGATACCTCTGTGACGATACCGTTGTTCACCCTGAAGGTGTACTTGCTGTCAAGACCGAATGAAGTGTGGTTGAAGAGCAGTACCAAAGCTCCCATAAAGAAGATGGTATTGAGTATCGCGGCGGAGAAGCCTGCGATTCCGCATGACTGCTGCACCTTCGAGAGATCCTTCTTTCTGACGAACCAGAACATCACAGCGAAGCCGACAGCGAATACTCCGGTGAGCGTGAGAGCGACGGGAAGTCCCGATGTCATGAAGTTATACATACCTTCCGACATCTTGTATTTGCCGTTTTCGTCATGGCATATGAGCAGCATGACTGAAAGGAAAAGTCCGATAAGAACTATACCGGAAACGATGCCGGAAATAATGGAAAGAGCTTTTTTTGAATTGATTTTTGAAAGTGAAGAGAAGATAAGTCCGACCAGCAGACCGTCAAGCGCACGCGGTATAACTCGCTGTACGAATGTGAGCAGGGGGCTTATTTCAAGTGTTGCGGCACCCATTCCGCTGAGGACTCCGATGCCGAAGCACTGCATGAAACTGAAGAGTCCGAATACCGTTCCCATGATAAGTCCGCCTACAGGTCCGAGGGCGATGGCAGCGATGGCAATGGGTATGATATTAAGGGTGATGGACAATGGTCCGATAGGTATAGAGCCTATTGGCGTGAGCGAAAAGAGCGCTACAACAGCAGTCAGAAGGCCCAGAAGCACCATCGAACGAATTTTGGAATTCGCTTTCATATTTAATTTCCTCCTTGTTACTACTCCCCGTTTCGGGGATATAATACAATCATTATGATATCATGTTTTAGGTAGATTGTAAATAGCATATTTGCCGAAATTTGATACACAAACCCATTTCAAAACATTCATAATTGATAAATGCGATTTATATATATCCATACAAAAATCTGATAATACGAAGTGTAGAATCCGGTCGTGAATGGTTTTTAGCCGAAGTCTTTGTGAGAGTCAACCGAAATTGGTACTGCCAGTTGACCGGCAGTTGCGGCGCATTGTTTAACTTGCTGTTGAAGTTCAAAAAAAAGCGGAAATCTCTTACAAAATGCACAAAAGCGACTTAAATATTTTTAAATATTAGTTAAAGTTAAAATATTGCAATTTGTATATGAGCGTGTTATAATATAAAGTGCAAAATACTGTAAACATATCATCCTGCGCACAGGCGGAACGGTACATTACGGGGAATTGTAGAAAAATAAAAAAAGGAAGGATGGATCGATAATGAAGAAATCTTTGGGTAAACGCCTGATAAGCAGCGTTACTTCCGGAGTTCTGGCAATGACATATGTTGTGCCGTCATTTGTTGGTATGCAGGCTAACGCCGCCGCTGACGGGCTTCCTGTCATCAACACTCCTTACGAAGAGACGCAGTGGTTCAGGAATAACCCGCTGGGTATAGCCGGCGATTTCCATTTGTTCGCATTTGATACCATTGAAACTACCAACGACAGCTCACACATCAACGGAAACATCGCTACACCAAACTACATAGTCGGATCAAATCACGGACAGCTCAATACCGAAGGCACAGGAAGGATCCTTAACGTAGTAAGAGATTCGTTCACGTTCAAAGAGGGCGGCGGATACGAAGAAAAAGCCAAGCAGGAGGGTTCAAAGGAATTCTCGCTCGGCAAGATGAGCGATTTCTTCTTCCCTGAGAACTGCGAGCTTTACGTCAGCAAGGGCGAGTATATATTCGGCGTAGGCTACATCGTAAACGACAAAAGTACGTTTGAATATCCTCTTAACGCAAGCGGTTACGCATATGTCAGAGTCGATCTTCCGCAGTCTGACGACTTTTTCGTTAAGCTCCAGCCGGGCGGCGAGTTCAAGGACAGCTGCTATCTGGCTCATACGGGCAAGAACCTTATCGATTTCGAGGCTGAAAAGGTAAATTACGAGAAGAGATCCGAAAACTATTCTCAGTTCAGTGATTCATATGCGGACCTGAAGTTCGTCGAAAACCCTGATTATTCAGACGATCCGGAAAACCAGGCACCATACATAGGTACGCTTACTCTCAACGAGGAAGGTACCAACGTGCTCAACTTTACCGCTGACAAGCTTGCGGATTACAGCCGCATAAAGGTCGAAGGCATTAACTTCAAGGACGGTCAGTTCTTCGGAAACCAGACCCTTTTAGTAAATATTGACCTTCAGGGCAAGTCCGAGCTTGTATGGACTCCGGAATGGACTTACGAGTCGGCTTACGATCCGACATACAAACTCGTTAATTCCGAAGAGAGCGCTCTCAGCGGAACCAATATTATCTACAACTTCTTCAACGCAAATTCCGAGGGAACAAAGATCCTCTACAATTACGGTGAAAAGCTCGAACCGTGGGGATGCGTTCTCGCTCCTGACTGCGAAGTGGTACCCAACAATATGAGCGGTACTATCATCGCAGATAAGATAACCCTTACCAATCAGACTCATATGGCTCCTTTCATGAACCCTGTAAGCGAAAACCAGAAGATAAAGGTTTCAGCAAAGAAGACATGGAGCGACGGCGAGGACAAGCACGAGGATGACGAGATAGATGTCATTCTTTACCGTTCCAAAAAGGCAGGACTCCGTTATGTAACGGATGAAGCATCTACTTTAAACAAGTACATCGATTTCATTGAAACTGTAAATGAAGCGGGAAAAACAACTTCTCCGCTTACATATCAGGAAGGCTCGGCACTTAAAAGCGTCAATTCCGACCTGAGCGCACAGACTGTTACTTCACGTTTCGGCTTCGGAGAAGAAACCGTTATTTTCACTGCGGATACAGATGAAGTGCTTTCAAAGCTTCCCGACGGTACCTATACATTTAAAAAAGGTAACGACACAAAATATGAAATAACAGTAGACGGCGGTTTCATTTCAGATATCAGCGGTCCGGCTCTCGGCTATAAGGAATACGAGACCAAGACTCTCAGCAGCGACAACGACTGGACTGCTACATGGGATGACCTTGACAAGAACGATCCCGACGGCCACACATATTTCTATTACGCTATAGAAGATGATGTTCCCGACGGATACAAGGTATCCTATACCGACAACGGAGTTTCAGGAGGAAACAGAGTTATCGGTATCCTCAATACAGGCGGCACCGCTGCTTCAAAGGTAAAATTCCTGAAGTACAGCGATGTTGTAAACGCCAGCGAGGGCGAGGACGGAAATGTCACTACAGCTCACGCAAAGGAATTCCTTGCAGGCGCTGAGTTCAAGCTCACCGCAAAGGATACTGAAGGCGCCAAGCTCAACAGCGGCGTCAAGTCCGATCAGGACAGCAACGCTGACAGCAAAGTAAAGTACAGCGATTCATACATCACATGGACAAGCACAGACAAGGCAATAGAGTTCGAGGGACTTCCAAACGGACTTTATACACTTACCGAGGTCGCTCCGGCAGGCTTCCAGCCCATAAAGGCAACTGATATCAGGATCGACGACGGCAAGGCTTCTGTTGTAACAGCAGATACAGGCGCTGTTGCAAAGTCAACAGGCGACAAGAGCACGGAGATCAGCATGACCGATGAGGCTTACGCGGTTTCAGTCAAGAAGGTAGACGGAAACGGTAAGGCAGTTCAGGGCGCTTACCTCAGACTCAAGGGCACTTCCGGTGAGAGCATGAAGAATGTAAAGGCTCATGACTCACAGTACTTCACTTCAGACGGAAAGGGCTGGAGCAGCAAGTCCGGAAGCAGCTTCTATCCATACAAGTTCAAGGGAAACGAGATAGAGAATCTTGCTTCCGACGGCAAATCATTTGAATGGTATTCAATCGGCTCAGAGGTCGTATTCACAGGTCTTGCCGAGGGTACATATACGGTTGAGGAGCTCACGGCTCCCGCAGGCTACGTAAAGGATACTGTAAAGACGTTTACAGTAAAGAGAACAGACGGTATCCTTTCTGCCGACAAGGACGTTATCGAATTTGTAAACAATAAGGACACAGTCAAGATAAGCAAGGGCGATATGGGCTCGGTTATCGTTGACAATGCGGAGTTCGTTCTCACAAAGAAGGACGGTTCTGCTCTCGGAGTCCTCACAACAGGCGATGACAGTGTTGACCTTTCATCAAAGGTAAGCAAGTCACATGACGCACTCAACAATACAAGCGGAGTTACCATAAAGGAACTCAAGGCAGGTCAGAAGTATACTGTCCGCGGCAATACATTCAAGAATGTAACTGTTGACGGAAAGGCAGCTTCTTCATCTTCCAAGAACACATATGAATATAAGGGAACCGTTTCCGGAACCTCTCTTGAGATCAAGGGAATCAGCAGCGGTACTTATACGATCGAATTTGAGGACGGAAACATCTTCACTGTAGACGTTGATGAGACAGAACTCGTTCCTGAGGTATCACACGAAAAGGTACTGAAGCTCACAAACGACGGAAAGGCTTGTGAGTTCACAGGCGGCTCCATAGATATCATCGGTCTTGACAATGACGATTATATCCTCAAGGAAACAGCTTCACCAAACGGATACACAAAGGTAGAATCCGAGTTTGGATTCACTGTTAAGGACGGCAAGGTCACTGTTACAGATGCAAAGACAACAGGCAAGTACAAGCTTTCCGATGACGGCAAGCAGCTCATAATACTCGACGATATCTCCAAGATCGAGATCTCCAAGTTCTTTGACACTGAGGGCAACAAAACTCCTGCAGGCACAACAGCAGGTGCTGATATGAAGCTCACATTCAAGAAGGGCTCAGGAAAGACTATCCCTGCCAAGAAGACAGGCGACGCTCTCGGCGAAGGCGAGTCGGCAGAGTGGAACTCAAAGGACGCAAATCCCAAGACCTTCGAGGGACTTTACGACGGTGAGTATGTCCTCGAAGAAACAAAGGCTCCTCAGGGCTACGAAAAGGAAGCTGCAAAGACCTTTGTTATAAAGGACGGCGTTATCGTTGAGACAGACGCTGACAAGAACGTAGTCAGCACAAGAACGAGCGAGAGCCTCCTTAACACAAAGCAGAATACTATCATTCTCGACAAGAAGGCACTCGGAGCGACTGAGATACCAGAGTCCGCAGGAAAGGTTAAGTTCACACTTACCGCAGAGGACGAGGATCTTGATCTCAGCGGCGTAAGCATAAACGGCGGAGAAGCTCTCGGCACTGTAACATCAACAGAGCCCTTCGACGGAAATACAGTTACATTCACAGGTCTGAAGGACGGTACCTATACTCTCAGAGAAGATACAGCTCCTCTCGGCTATTCAGTAGTGAGCGACTTTACATTTACTGTAAAGGGCGGCAAGGTAACAAATGTATCTGCTGTAACAACAGGCAGAACATACATCGACGAGGACGGTCATATAGTAGTTGAGGACGCTCCTACGATCTCAATAGACAAGACAGACCTCGGCGGCAAGATGATAACAGACGGCGAGGCAGAGTTCACACTCACAGCCAAGGATACTGACGGTTCACTCAGCGGCGTCAAGATCAACGGCGGTTCAGCACTCGGCGATGTTAAGTCTGCTACATTTGCAGGCAGCAGCACTAAGCTCGAATACCTCAGAGACGGTAAGTATTCACTGAAGGAGGACACAGCTCCCGCAGGATACTCGACTATTTCCGAGTTCACATTCACAATAAAGAACGGTCTGGTAACTGATGTAAGCACAGTTACTGACGGCGTTACGGAGAAGTCCGAGGACGGAAAGAAGATCACAGTCAAGGACGCTCCTATCATCAGTCTCGACAAGCTGGCACTGGGCGCAGAGCCTGTTCCGGAGTCAGCCGGCAAGGCAACATTCGTACTCACAGCTGAGGACGAGGACAATACTCTTGAAGGAGTAAAGGTAAACGGCGGTGACGCTACAGCAAAGGGCACAAAGTCAGTTAAGATCGACGGCAACAACGCTAAGCTTGAATATCTCAAGGACGGCAAGTACAGCCTCGAAGAGACAGTAGCTCCCGACGGTTATACTACAGTTACAAAGTTCACATTCACAGTCAAGGACGGCAAGGTAACAGACGTAAGCACTGTTACAGACGGAAAGGCTTATGTTGACGATAAGGGTCACCTTGTAGTCGAGGACAGACAGACTGTTGTAACTCTCGACAAGAAGGCGCTTGGCGCAGAGCCAATTCCGGAATCGGCAGGCAAGGCAACATTCGTTCTTGCAGCCGAAGACGAGGGCAAGAACCTTGAGGGCGTAGTTGTAGGTGAAGGCTCAAAGGCTCAGACACTTACAGCTGACGACAAGTCTGTTACATTCGAGGGCAACAGCGCTAAGTTCACAGGTCTGAAGGACGGCAAGTACAGTCTCGAAGAGACTGTTGCTCCTGACGGCTTCACAACAGTAACAAAGTTCACATTCACAGTAGAGAACGGCAAGGTCAAGAATGTAAGCACTGTAACAGACGGCAAGGCTTACGTTGACGAAGACGGACACCTTGTTGTAGAGGATAACAAGTCCACAATCACACTTGACAAGAAGTCTCTCGGTGCAGCACCTATACCGGAATCAGCAGGCAAGGCTTCCTTCGTACTCGCAGTTGAGGAAGAGGGCAAGACACTTGAAGGCGTAAAGGTAAACGGCGGCACAGCTCTCGGCGCAGTCACAAAGACTGAGTTCAAGGGCAACAATACAAAATTCGAGGGTCTGAAGGACGGCAAGTACAGTCTTGAAGAAACTGCAGCTCCCGAAGGCTATACAACAGTAACTAAGTTCACATTCACAGTAGAGAACGGCAAGGTCAAGAATGTAAGCACTGTAACAGACGGCAAGGCTTACGTTGACGAAGACGGTCACCTTGTTGTAGAGGACGCACAGTCCGGTATCGTTATCGATAAGAAGTCTCTCGGTGCAGAGCCTATTCCGGAATCAGCAGGCAAGGCAACATTCGTACTTGCAGTTGAGGAAGAGGGCAAGACACTGGCAGGCGTAAAGATCGACGGCGGTACAGCTCTCGGTGAGGTAACAAAGACAACATTCACAGGCAACAGCAACCAGTTTACAGGTTTGAAGGACGGCAAGTACAGTCTCGAAGAAACTGCCGCTCCCGACGGCTACACAACAGTAACAAAGTTCACATTTACTATCAAGGACGGCAAGGTTACAGATGTAAGCACCGTAACAGACGGCAAGGCTTACGTTGATGAAGACGGTCACCTTGTAGTAGAGGATACAAAGAATACTATCACACTTGACAAGAAGTC